>Ga0129342_1000247_pt1 | contig 21762 bp, 23 predicted proteins | sample CPBDNA_5_FD_94426 | JGI IMG/M metagenome (GOLD analysis project Ga0129342, IMG submission 94426) | Freshwater to marine salinity gradient microbial communities from Chesapeake Bay, USA - CPBay_Sum_15_0.2_DNA | ecosystem: Environmental > Aquatic > Marine > Coastal | place: USA: Chesapeake Bay...
ATGTCATGACATCTATATATTTGATTTGTTTTTTCTAGATAATTCATTTCATGATTATATCGATGTTTATGATACTATTACAGTACAGCGTGGAATCTATGGCAAAAAATAAAATAAACCTCGAAGAATATAAGACAAATTTTCCTAACTCTAGAAAAATCTATAAAGAAATTAATGATATCAAAATACCCTACAGGGCGATAACAATATCAAACTCTTCTCATGGCAGCGAGGAATTTTACGTTTATGACACTACAGGACCTTATACAGAGCCTGATTTCAATATAGATCTAAATAATGGTTTACCAAAGACAAGAAACAAATGGATTTTAGAAAGACAGGAAAGTTTTGCTTCTGATAAAAAATTTAAGAATAACATAACGCAACTTGCATATGCAAAAAATGGAATCATTACAAAAGAAATGGAATATGTTGCTGCTAGAGAAAACAGCTATAATAATTCTGAAAAAACTATCACTCCAGAATTTGTAAGAAGTGAGATTCAATCTGGAAGAGCTATTATACCGTCAAATATCAAACACCCAGAATTAGAACCAATGATTATTGGTAAAAACTTTCTTACAAAAGTTAACGCTAATATTGGTAATTCACCTGTCAAATCAGATATTGAAGAAGAGCTTGATAAATTACTTTGGTCAGTCAGATGGGGTGCGGATACTGTTATGGACTTATCAACTGGTAAAAATATTTTTGAAACTAGAGAAGCTATAATAAGGAATTCGCCAGTACCTATAGGAACTGTTCCGATTTATGAGGCTTTAGAAAAAGTTAAAGGCAAAGCAGAGAACCTTAGTTATGATATTTTTAGAGATGTAATCATTTCACAAGCTGAGCAGGGAGTTGATTACTTTACTATTCACGCCGGTTTACGACTTAGCTATATTCCTACTACGACTAATCGACTTACAGGCATTGTCTCTAGAGGAGGTTCAATAATAGCGAAATGGTGTTTAGCTCACCATAGAGAAAACTTTCTTTATGATAATTTTGATGATTTATGCGACATTATGAAAAAATATGATGTCTCTTTCTCACTTGGTGATGGGCTACGCCCTGGCTCTATAGCTGATGCTAACGATGAAGCTCAATTCTTAGAACTAAAAACTTTAGGTGAATTGACTTCTAGAGCTCAGTCAAAAGATGTTCAAGTAATGATTGAAGGTCCTGGCCATGTACCTCTTAATAAAATTAAAGAAAATGTTACTTTGGAAGAGGAATATTGCAATGAAGCACCTTTTTATACGCTTGGGCCTCTTGTGACAGATATCGCACCAGGCTATGATCATATTACCTCTGCAATTGGAGCGGCAAATATTGGTTCATATGGTACTGCTTTATTATGTTACGTAACTCCAAAAGAGCATTTAGGATTACCAAATAAAGAAGATGTAAAAGACGGATTAATTGCATATAAAATAGCTGCTCATGCGTCTGATATTGCCAAAGGACACTCCTTTGCAGTTGAACGAGATAATGAACTTTCAAAAGCAAGATTTGAATTTCGTTGGTTAGATCAATTTAATTTATCACTTGATCCATACAAAGCAAAAGAATTTCATGATGAAACATTGCCTCAAGAGAGCGCAAAATCAGCACACTTTTGTTCAATGTGTGGTCCTAACTTTTGTTCTATGAAAATCACTCAAGATATTCGTGATTATGCCTCTCAAAATAATATCAAGGATATCAAGATTGCAGTAGAGGAGGGTATGAAAGAAAAATCCAAACAATTTGCAGAGTCAGGCAACAAAATTTATATAAAAAAATAAACTATTTTTGTGAAGCTTTTAGTGCTTTATCTAAATCTTCAAGAATATCATCTATATTTTCTAAACCTATAGACAATCTAACTAAGTCCTCTGGTACACCGGCAGCTTTTAATTCTTTTTTAGAAAGCTGTCTATGGGTTGTACTTGCTGGATGACATGCAAGAGATTTTGCATCACCTATATTCACTAATCTAGTTATGAGATTAAGATTATCAATGAATACTCCTCCTTTTTTCATACCGCCTTTGATGCCAAAGCTAAGTACACTTGAAGCTTTTCCATTCATTAGTTTTTTTGTGAGATTGTATTCTTTGTGTGATTTAAGACCAGGATAATTTACCCATGTAACACATTTATGCTCTTCTAAAAATTCGGCGACTTTCAATGCATTTTCACAATGTCTATCCATTCGTACTGGCAGAGATTCTATTCCCTGTAAGATCATAAAACTATTAAATGGTGAAATAGCCGCTCCCATATTTCTAAGTGGCACAACTCTAGCTGCACCTATGAATGCGGCATCGCCCATTGCTTCGGTAAACACTACACCATGATATGACATGTCAGGAGTGTTTAATCTTTTAAATTTCGTTTTATGTTTAGCCCATGGGAATTTGCCAGAATCAACTATAATACCACCTATGGTTGTACCGTGCCCACCCATGTATTTTGTTAGAGAATGTACAACAATGTCAGCACCATGCTCTATTGGCCTGAATAAATATGGTGATGGTACAGTATTATCGACAATTAGAGGAATTTTATGTTTATGTGCTATCCGAGCGATTTCAGGAATGTCAACAACATTTGCTGCTGGATTTCCAATTGATTCACAAAATATTGCTTTAGTTTTTTTATCAATTAATTTTTCAAGGCTTGGAATATCATCATGATCTCCAAATTTTACATCAACCCCGAATCTAGGTAGCTGGTGTGCAAATAATGTATAAGTACCACCATATAATGTACTTGTACTAACAATGTTATCCCCAGCTTCACAAATAGTCATGATTGCATATGTTGTTGCAGCAGAGCCAGATGCTAAAGCCAAAGCACCAATCCCTCCTTCCATTGCAGCAACTCTTTTTTCAAGTACATCTGATGTAGGGTTCATGATTCTTGTATAAATATTTCCCGCGACTTTGAGGTCAAATAGGTCTGCGCCATGTTGAGTATCATCAAAAGAATATGATGTTGTTTGATAAATTGGCACTGCTACTGATTTTGTAGTTGGCTCTGGTGAATAGCCACCATGAATTGCTATCGTTTCAAATTTCATTATTTTACCCCTATATTCTTATTAATAAACTCTTATGGATTATATTACATTATCTATTGAAAATATCATACTGTCTTATTTGCTCTTCCTTATCTTTTATGGTGAAACCTAATCCAAGAAGCCTTATGGGCCTTCTTACTGAATCAATATTATTCATAAATAACTGAATAAAGTTTTTGGGATTAAACTCATTGCATTTTGATTGTCTGGTAATAGTTTGAAAATTATTAAATTTGATTTTAATAAATATCTCCTTAACAAGATTTTGAGGTACATTATTAATCTTGCATCGTATTGCCAGCTTATCAAAGAGATGGTTGATTTTTGAAATACATGTTTCAGTATTACTTAAATCATTTAAAAAAGTATCCTCAACACTGATACTTTTCCTAACTCTAGATATATCCACATTTCTGTTGTCAACACCTCTGATGAAATTGTATAAAGTGTTTCCATATACTCCAAATATATTAATAAGTTCATCTACAGAATAATTGTACATGTCTTTACAATATTCCATATTTAGGTTTAAACATTTCTTAAAATTTACTTTCCCTATTCCTGGTAATTTATTTAAGCGTACATTTTTGATAAATTCTGGAATTTCATCATCACAAATTCGATATTGATTATTAGGTTTTTTTAAATTAGAGCATATTTTTGAGATGAGTTTATTACATGATATTCCAGCAGAAGCAGTTATTTTAAAATCTTTAAGAATGCATGCTCGCATTTGTTTTGCCATTTCTTCAGGGTCACCCTTACAATATTCAGAATGTGTAACATCAATATAAGCCTCATCAACTGATATAGGTTCTATTTTTTTTGAGTAACATTTGAAGACTTTAAATATTTCTTTTGATATAGTTTTATATTTTTCTATATCAACTGGAAGTATAATTAGGTTTTTACATATAGACATAGCTTTTTTTGATGACATAGCTGAGTGTATTCCGTATCTTCTGGCTATATAATTACATGTTGCCAAAACCCCTCTTTCAGTTGGTTTACCTCCAACTGCAATAGGCTTATTTTTTAAAAAAGGGTTCTCGCTTATTTCTATTGATGCATAGAAACTATCCATATCAATATGGATAATTTTTTTACTTTTCCATATTTTATTTTTTTGATTCACTCACGGTATGCGCTTTGATTGTCAATGCGTGTATTTCACCTGTCTTTATATAAGCATCTAATAATGCATAAATTATTTTATGTCTTTGAATAATTGTTTTACCTTTGAATTCATCACTAATAATTTTTACTTCATATTTAGCGTCAGAGCCTTCAACTCTTAAATCATCATACTTTAATCCTTCTTGGAGTACATTTACAATCACATCCTTCATATTCACTTCTCCCAAAGCTCAGGGTTAGCCCAATTATCACTATTCAGCCAATCAGGGTTTTCTTTATATTTGGTTATATCATAAATGAAAATAACTACTTTATCATTAGCTGTATTACCAAAGTATCTATAACCATGGCTAATCATTGTATCTTTACATTCTGTTTCATGTTGGATGAAGAAGCTATCAAAAACAATCAAAACGAGAATATTATTTAAACCAACAATACTTTTGAATATTGAGCCATCAAGAATCAGATTAGAATTAATAATAATTATTACTAAACAACTATCAGAAAAATTTTTATTATCTATTTTTGAATATATACTTTTTACTGGAAGTTTACTTAGTTCAAGATCATCTATTATTTTTTGATTTCCACTTAGATTAAATAAACGAATATCATTTTTATTTTTTATATATTCAGTAATTCTCATTTTTTCCTTCCAATAAATGATATTTTACAATTTTTTCCTTATAGGTGTTGATAATATCAAGATGTTTATAATCATTAGATTTAGCATGCTCTTTAATTATAACTTTACAACCAACTCTCCGTAGAACTTCATTAATTATATTTTGATTTCTATTTATATTGTTATGAACAATTTTTCTTAAAAACTGCTCTTTTTTTGATGGTAGAGCACTTTTGTTTATATTAAACATAAAATCAAAATATATATAATCATATTTTCTATTAGTCGTCCTTATAAAATCTATACAATCACCAAACTTTGTTGTGATGTTATTAAAAATATTTTTCATTGCAGTACTGTTAATTCGACTAATTGCATCTTTAAGAACCCGCATTATTACTGGGTTGTTTTCAATCAATGTTACAGTATTACCCAAAGAGCTAATAATCGCAGAGTCTCTAGCGAAGCCGCCCGTACAGTCTAGAATATTTAAACCTTTGTTCTTTATAACTTTTTTAAGAATATGATTATTCCTTTGCTCAACTATTTTTTCGTATTCATCTAAATTTAAAAGGTATGTCATTAATGTTTTTTGATCTTTTAAAACACAACCTCTTTTTGATAATTCAACTATTATGCAATCTGATGAGTTATCAATAAGATTATCAAATTCTTCAATCATTTATAGAATATCTATGATATCTGAAATCTTCTTCTGATATATCGTAATATATAGTACGTAGGCAGCCAGAGTATACCGCTTATAACTGTGCTGATCATGAGATCAAAGTATTCTGAGTTTATACCTATCACAGAGTTTGACCATACAAAAAAATGTTGTTTTATCAAAATAAAAAAAGATATTACTACCATTTGTTGAGTTACCGTCATATATCTTAAAGAATTGTATAGCCTGAGAATAATATATATAAAAATTACATATGTAAGCGATGTAAGACCTAAAACTTGCCCGTACAAAATATCTACGAAATATCCTGAAATGAATGCCAGAATTAACTTCTTGTTAGTAGGCAACGCAATTGCCCAGTAAACGTTTATCAATAGCAGCCATTCAGGAGCCACGTATCCAAAAGGAAGAAACATTTGTGTTAAAATAAGCCCAAGTAATATACTTAATAAAATTATTATCATTTATTCATTCTCATTTTCATCGGACGTTACTATGACTTCATTTATATCATTGATATTCTCCAAAGGCATTAGAGTAACTCTTGAAAATCGTTCACCTTCATTTTTAACTATATCTTTTACACGACCTATTTTAATTGATGGAATAAACCTTTTTGCTTGCCCAGACGTTACTATTAGGTCTCCTTTCTGAACATCAGCTTCATTTTTTAAAAAAGCAATTTCCATCATGTTTGTTTGAGACTCTCCTTTAACAATTACTTGTTGTCCAGTCCTAGCAACAATTGCAGGGACATTACTTGAGCTATCAGTAATTAGCAATACTTTGCTTGTGAAAGAATTTATTTCTACTACTTGTCCAATTAGACCATTTATACCCATTACAGTTTGACCCATATTTATGTTGTCTTTCGATCCAATATTCATTTTGAGAGATTTTTTATTTGGAATAACATCTCTTTGTATTACTTCAGCTATTTTTATATTTTTTATTTTCTTGATTGCGACAGCTTTTATTGAACGCAGCCTTGTTACCTCATTTTCTAAAACATCTATTCGTTGCAGATTTGCTTTTATTTTGATATTTTCTTTTTTTAGTTTATTTATTTCTATTTTCATATCATCTATTGTCTTTCTTTCCATAACAAGGGTATTGATGAATGATGATGGAGTTTTTATGATAAATTGAATTGGGTTAAATAAATAATCATTCACCGCAACACGAATATTATTAGAAGATGGATATTTTTTATCAAAAACTATGCTCGCAATAGATAAGATACTTAACAGTAATAATAAGTAAAAATTAGTTACGCTTTTTTTAAAGATAGGCGTAGACACAACTTATTCCATGGAGAGAAACTCTACTCCTTTTTCATCTATTATCTCAAGAACTTTACCACCACCTCTAGCGACACAACTCAACGGATCTTCCGCTACAAGGACATTCATACCTGTTTCTTCTTTTATCAAAAGATCCAAATCTTTTAATAGTGCACCCCCGCCTGTCAATACCATGCCTCTTTCATGAATATCAGCACCTAATTCTGGAGGCGTGTTTTCTAGAGCTGTTTTTACTGCAGATACTATACCTTGAAGTGACTCTTGAAGAGCCTCTAATGTTTCATTACTATTTATAGTAAATGATTGAGGTACCCCTGCAGCTAAATTAGTCCCTTTAACTTCTATTTCCAAAAGGTTACTTGTTGGATAGGCTGAACCAATTTCATGTTTTATCTTTTCTGCTGTAGGTTCACCTATTACACAGCCATAATTTCTCCTAACATAACTAATTATCGATTCTGAGAAAGTATCTCCACCTATTCTAGTGGATGATGCATAAACAATTCCATTAAGTGAAATTGTTGCTACTTCTGATGTACCACCACCTATGTCACAGACCATATAACCTCTTGGTTCATCGAGCGGCATGCCAGCACCTACGGCTGCTGCCATAGGTTCATCAATAAGATGAACTACTCTAGCACCTGCCCCAGATGCAGATTCTCTTATTGCTCTTCTTTCAACCTGTGTTGCACCACACGGTACGCAAATCAGTACTCTAGGACTTGGTCTGAACCATGCAGCTTTATGTACCTTCTTAATAAAGTGTTGAAGCATTTTTTCACAAATCGTAAAGTCAGAGATAACACCATCTTTAAGCGGTCTAATTGCTGTCAAACCAACAGGTGTTCTTCCAATCATATTTTTTGCTTCTATGCCTACAGCCTCGACTTTTTTATTAGCTCCTTTATCATCTCTAATTACTACCACTGATGGCTCATCTAGAACAATACCTTTACCTTTCATGTATATAAGTGTATTTGCAGTCCCTAGATCTATTGAGATATCTGTAGAAAACATTCCCGCGATTTGTTTTATGAAGTTTAACATCTAGACTCCTTTCAATAATTTAATTAAAACTTGGTTAATGATTTTTGGATTTGCTTTACCATGTGTTTCTTTCATAATTTGGCCAACGAAAAAACCCATTAATTTTTCTTTACCATTTTTGTAATCTTGAACCTCTTTTGGATGCATTTCTAGTATTTTCTTTACAACATTTGTGAGTAAATCCGGGTCTGATATCTGTTCAATATTATTCTTCTTTATAATTTGATCGACAGACATCGAACTTTCCCATGCCTCAGATAGAACCTCTTTTGCTTGTTTCATAGATATTTTACCATCACCTATATAATTATTAAGTTTAGCTATATCCTCAGGACTTACAGTAGCTTGTGAAATATCTAAATTATTTTTATTACATAACCCGATTACTTCGCTTAGAATAAAATTAGCCAAAAGTTGAATTTCAGAAGTTGAAGTTTTTGTAGCCTGCTCAAAGTAATCTGATAATTCTGAGGAAGATGATAATATTTCAGCGTCATCATTTTTTAAAGAATACTCTTTAATAAACCTTTCTTTTTTAATATCAGGTAGTTCTGGTAAAGATTTCTTTATAACTGATATTTCATCTTCAGTAATAGATACTGGCAATAAATCTGGGTCAGGGAAATACCTGTAATCATTAGCCTCTTCCTTTGACCTCATTGGTCTCGTTTCATTTTTCTTCGGGTCAAATAATCTTGTTTCCTGCTCTACGATGCCACCAGATTCTAGTATGTCTTGTTGTCTATCTACCTCGTAATTAATTGCACTTTCTACAAACTTAAAGGAATTGATATTTTTTATTTCTGCTCTAGTTCCAAATTCTTCGCCTGGTTTTCTTATCGATATATTAGCATCACATCTGAATGATCCTTCCTCCATATTTCCATCACTGATGCCTAGACATCTTACTATGGAGTGTATTTTCTTGAGATATGCAACTGCCTCTTTGGCAGACCTCATGTCTGGTTCAGATACTATCTCAATTAATGGAGTTCCTGCTCGATTCAAATCAATTGCGCTTTCTCCATCAAAAAGATCATGTATTGATTTACCAGCATCCTCCTCTAAATGGGCTCTTGTTATCCCTATAATTTTTTCATTACCATCAACATTTATGCTTAATTTGCCATCTTGTACAACGGGATGTTCATACTGAGAAATCTGATACCCTTTTGGCAAATCTGGATAGAAGTAATTTTTACGAGCAAAAATTGATTTGTCGGCAATTTTAGCATCGACAGACAACCCAAACATTATAGCCATATCTATGGCTTTTCTGTTAAGCACAGGTAGCACACCAGGCATAGCAAGATCAATTACTGATGCCTGCGTATTTTGTTCAGCTCCAAAATTAGTCGGTGATGATGAGAACAGTTTGCTATTAGTTGCTAACTGTACATGTATCTCTAAGCCTATTACAGTTTCCCACATATTAACTGTTAGGCTCCTGAATATGCCAGTCTGTTTCTTTTTGATACAAGTGGCATAACTTTAGTATATTTTTTTCATCAAAATGATTACCAATAATTTGAAGACCTAATGGCAATTTATCTTTAAATCCCATGGGTATAGACATAGCTGGTAGACCAGCTAAATTTGTACTCACAGTATATACATCAGATAAATACATAGCTATTGGATCATTCATTTTCTCTCCAATTTTGAATGCGGTATCTGGTGTTGTAGGCCCCAATATAAGATCAACCTCATTGAAAGCATTATTGAAATCTTGAGCTATCAGATTTCTGACTTTTTGTGCTTTTAAATAATATGCATCATAATATCCAGCTGACAGCGCATAAGTACCTACTAGTATTCTTCTTTTAACTTCTTTCCCAAAACCTTCCGATCTTGATTCTCTATATAATTCTTCTAGCGTAGACGCTTTATCTGATCGATGGCCAAATCTGACTCCATCAAATCTGGATAAATTTGATGAACACTCTGCTGGAGCTACAACTTGATAAGCAGACACGCCTAGCCCTGTATGCTCAAGCTTAATATTTTTTATTTTACATCCAATTCCCTCTAAAATTTTTATTGAATCATAAAATGATTTTTTTACATCCTCATTAAGATCATTGATAAATTCATCAGGTATTCCAATAGTAAATGCTTTTTTATCATTATTAATACAGTATTCATAATAGTCTGGTACATCGATGCTAGAACTTGTAGAGTCTTTCGGATCATGACCCGAAATTTCTTTCAAAAGAACAGCTGCATCTAACGCATCTGTTGTAAAGAGACCTGCCTGATCAAGGCTGGACGCAAATGCAATCATACCAAATCTCGATACTCTTCCATAGGTTGGTTTTAGGCCGCATATTCCACACAACGATGCTGGCTGTCTTATTGATCCTCCAGTATCTGTACCTGTTGAGCATGGTGCTATTCTTGCTGCAACAGCAGATGCTGATCCACCAGATGAGCCACCAGGAACATAATCTTTATCCCATGGATTTTTAACAGGACCATAGAAACTAGTTTCATTCGAAGATCCCATAGCAAATTCATCCATATTAGTTTTGCCAAGCATGATAGTACCCGCATTATTGAGTTTCTCAATTACAGTTGCATCATATGGACTAATGAAGTTATCAAGCATCTTAGATCCACACGAAGTTTTTACACCTTTCGTACAAAAAATATCTTTTTGTGCTATTGGTAGTCCAGATAAAGGTTTAATCACTCCTTTTGAAATTTCATTATCAATTTCTTGCGCTTTGCTAATTGCTGCTTCTTCTGTAACTGTGATAAAACAGTTAAGATCAGTATCTTTTTCTTTAATTTGGTTTAGGTAATATCTGGTCAACTCTGAAGAACTTATATCTTTCTTTTTGATTGCGTTTAAGATTTCTATTACAGATTTGTATGCCATATCAATCTAATATTTTTGGAACGGTATAGTACCCATCTTTTGTTTTGGATAAGTCATGTTGATTTTCTTTTCTATTTATATCTTTCTTGGAAACATCATCTCTCAATGGTTGACTAAAATCTAAAGGATGCGCCATAGGTATCATACCATCTGTAGGTGCCGCATCAATTTCTCCGATTAGCTTGAGTATATTGTCTAAATTTTTGGATAGTTCATCAATATCGCTCTCAGGAATACTGAGTTTTGATAGAAATGTTAATTTATCAATAGTTTTTTTATCCATTTTTGTTTCTAGACGATGTAAATCTTCCGCACTTATTATAGTCTAAGTGTACCCTTATGTCTGTAAAATCCTCAGATTCTAATATAGATTTAACAGTCGATGACTGAGAATGTCCATTTTCTAAAAAAAGCATTCCTGAGCGTGACAGTGTTTTTTTTGCATAACGAATTATTTTTTTTATATCTCCGAGACCATCTTCAGTTGAAAATAATGCTATTGATGGCTCATTATCTAATACTGACTTATCAATTTGTAAATCATTTATTGAGATATAAGGAGGGTTACTGAAAATTATATCGAAACTATCATAAGCAAATGGTTTGAGCCAGTCTGAGCAGATTACACTGACGTTCTTATATTTGCTCAATGATATATTTCTTTTTGCAACTTTTATTGCATCCATACTAATATCTGACATTATTACTTGCCAATCTGACCTTTCGTTTGCGATTGTAATACCTACACAGCCAGAGCCAGTCCCAGCATCTAATAGTACACATCTATTTTTCTTCTCGTACAATAAGTCACCCTGTTTGAGAATTTCATCTATAAATGATTCGGTCTCTGGTCTTGGAATAAGAACTTTATCATTGATGTAGAACTGATCATTATAAAATGGATGTTTATTTAGTATCTGAGATAAAGGTTTTTTTAATCTTAGTTGTAGAATGGCATTAATTTTTTTGGTCTTTGTTTCTGATATTTTTTCATCAAGTATAGTATATAATTTTGATTTGCATATCTTTAGGACATGCATAAATATATAATCAGCTTCAATTTTACATTCTTCTTTGGAAAGGTCTGTATTTTTCTCAAGGAAATGTGCAGCTTTTTTTATAGCTTGCATTAACGTCATTACTTTCTTGATTCTTCTTTTAATGCATCTATTAAAGGTTCTATATCACCTTCAATAAGTTGTTCAAGCTTATAAAGAGTTAAATTGATTCTGTGGTCGGTAACTCTACCTTGTGGAAAGTTATATGTTCTTATTCGTTCTGACCTATCACCTGAGCCAACTTGCTTTTTTCTACTTTCATCCGTATCTTTTTTTTGCTTTTCTTGCTCTGCAGATAAAAGTCTGGAGTGTAAGTATTCCATTGCCTTTGCTCTATTTTTATGTTGTGAACGATCATCCTGACATTCCGAGACAATGCCTGTAGGTATGTGTGTTATTCTTACAGCAGAATCAGTTTTATTAACATGTTGACCACCTGCACCTGATGCTCTATAAGTATCTATTCTTAAATCTGCTGGGTTGATTTCTATGTCATCAACTTTCTCTACTATAGGCAATACCGCAACAGTAGATGCAGAGGTGTGGACTCTCCCTTGTGTTTCTGTATTAGGTACTCTTTGAACCCTGTGAGTCCCAGACTCAAATTTCAAATTACTATAAACATTAGCGCCAGATATTTTAAAAACTATTTCTTTGAAACCACCATGATCACTTACATTGCTATTAATAATTTCTACCATCCATTTATTCTTTTCAGAATATTTTGAGTACATTTTATATAAGTCTCCAGCAAATATCGCAGCTTCTTCTCCGCCAGTGCCAGCTCTTATTTCCATATATATATCTCTTGAATCATTTGGATCTTTTTCAACTGTGGCTTCTATAATTTTTTCTTCAGTTTCTTTTAAATCTTTCTCATAAGAATTAAGTTCTTGTTCTGCTATAAGTCTCATTTCTTTATCTTCATCTTCAAGTAAACTCTTTGTATCAAGAATCAAATTTTCAATATCCATATATTTTTGAAATAATTTTACACCTGGCTCAAGTTTAGTTAATTCTTGATTTAAACTTTTCATTAAATTTCTGTCTGAATAAACTTCAGGTGAACTCAATTTTCTGGTGATATCTTGATAACTAGAGAGATGACCCTCTAGTTTAGCTCGTAGGTCTTGATTCATTAGTTTTCTTTGAATATATCGTTTAGTTTGCGAACTTTATCTTCATCAAGATTTGGGTAGAGCTCTTTTAATTTAATTGTAGTATCGTGAGCTAATTTATTTTTTAGTGATTCCGATACATAATCTATTATAGATTCCGTATCTTCGCCATTCTTTGACATTTTTTTTGCCTTTATTACGATTCCATTTGTAATATCATCCACATATTCTCTATAATTTTTTATAATTTCTGCACTATTATTTTCTGATAGCCAGTTTTTATATTCAACAATTTTGAATTTAATAATTTCTTCCGCTTCTTTGATAGATTTTTCTCTTATTCTATAATTCCTTTCAATTATTTCACCTAAATCATCAATAGTGTATAGATAGACATTATCCAAGTTTTTTATTTGCGATTCGACATCCCTAGGTACTCCTAAATCTATTATTACTACAGATTTATTATTTCTTTTATCAAGTGCACTTTCTATATTGCCTTTTCCGATTAAGGGTAGAGAGCTAGATGTAGATGTAATTATAATGTCAAATTCATGGATGATATTAGATAAGTTATTCAAATGGGAATATCTACATTCATTATCAGAAGCTAATTTTTTTCCGTTTTCCTCTTTTCTATTAGATATAGTTATATTGTTCATATTATTTGACTTTAGGTATTTAAGGGCAAGTTCTGTCATCTCACCTGCACCTATTAATAGACATTTTTTCTCTTCGATATCTGATAATATTTTTTTGATAAGCAGTATTGACGTGTACATAAATGATATAGCGTTTCCACCTATATCTGTATTAGTGCGGACATTTTTAGCAACAGAAAACGAGTACTCAAAAAGTCTTTTTAATTTGCCTTCAATAGTTTTATTTTCTAAGGCGTTCTTGTATGAATTTTTTACTTGACCCAATACTTCACTTTCTCCAACTACCATCGAGTCCAAACCTGATACAACTTTAAATAAGTGTCTTATTGCATCTTCTTCTTGATGACTGTACATATGATTTACAAAAGGGTGGAATTCTTTTTCAGATAGTAGCCAATCTTTTATGTCACTAGTGCCGTTTATACTATCAGCATAGATCTCAGTTCTATTGCATGTTGAAACAATAATAACTTCATTAATTTTAGATAATTTTTTTATCCTTCTTAACAACAAAGAGGACGCATCACCACTAAAAGAAAATTTCTCCCTTATACCTATACTTGCAGATTTATGGTTAAGCCCTATAACTGATATGGTCATTTATGTTTCCTATTTACATAATAGCATGTGCTATTATACATTTATGATGATAAATTCAAAATTTATAGCCATAATTTCCCTACTATTTCTGTTCTCTTGTAGTTCCTCCGTCGATAATGAACAAGTACCAAAATTAAAAGAAATTTCTTACCAAGGTTCAGGTGATAAATATAAGTCTATTTATTATAAAATTACTACAGAACTCCTGTTACACAAAGGCAGAGTAAGTGATGCCATAGATATTTTTTCATCGAATATACGTTTCTTCAGCAATCAAAATGATTTTATTAATATGATTAATAATGCAAGAGATTTAAGACAATTTGAGGCTGTTATAAAAATTGTAAATAAATGGCTGGAAATAGATGATAAAGATATTCATGCACACAAGATTGCATTTTCAATTTATATTGAACTTGGTAAATTTGATTTAGCAAATAAACATTTCAACTTTTTGTATAATGAGTATCTAAAAAAAAATCAAAAATCATATATAGATATTGAAACTATTCTATCAAGAAACATAATCAAGATGAATGTGATTAAGTACTTTGAAAATAATCTCTCTCGTTATGATAATCAAACACTATTGTTATCATATATAGATTTACTACAAAAAAATAATCTTGATGAACTTGCAGTCTTATATTTTAAAAATGGAAAAATAAAAAAAGATAGAATTACAACGAGAAAATACTCTAAGTCACTATCAAAATTAAATAAATCAAATATGGCGATTCAAAATTTAGAAAGTTATCTTGAAAATTCACTAGTTACCGACAGGGAAGTATCATTTGAATTATTAGGTTTATATTTAAAGGCCAATAAATATGATAAGTCAAAATTACTTGCAGATAAGCTTGTGAATATAGATTATTCAGACAATGATTTTATTTTTAGAGTTGCATTGTTGTGTTTCGATAACAAAAATTTCAATTTATCTGAAAAATATTTCAATATACTTCTAGCACATTCATATGCTTCGGATAATATCAATTTTTTCCTTGGTCAAATTGACTATGAAAAAGGCAGATATGAAGAGGCATTACTTCATTATGATAAAATTCAACAGGGCACATTTATCAATACTAAGATTTTAAATGCTTCGAAAGCATTGTATAAAAAATATGGTATCGAAAAAGCTTTATTATTCATTGAAAATGAAATAGATGTAAAAAATGAGACTGATCTTCTCAGATTGCTGTCATTAAAATTGTCAATTTATGAGGAGGCTAAGAAAATAGATAATATTATTGATGTTTCCAATAAAATATTGGTGGATTTCCCTGATAATACAAGGACGCTATACGCAAGAGCTATCGCATATGAGAAAAAAGGAAATATTTTAAATATGAGTAAAGATTTTGAAAAAATGATTGAACTTGATCCATATAATTCTATTGCTTTGAATGCATATGGCTACAGTTTGTCAATTAACAATGAACAGCTTGATAAAGCTGAAACCTTAATTAAAAGAGCGATGGATATAGATCCAGGAAACCCAGCTATAATTGATAGTCTTGCATGGATTTTATATCTAAATGGCTCTTATGAAACAGCATATGAATATTCTTCACTTGCATATTCTAAAGATCAAGATCCAGAAATAGTTGAACATTATTATAAAATCTTATTGAAAATGAATCGAGTTAATAAGGCAGAGGCAATACTTAAGGAATCTTTAATGAATAATCCAAATAATAAACAATTACTTGAACTATTAAATAGCAATCAAAATGTATCAGCAATTAAAATGTAGGTCTTTTGCTAAGCTTAACCTATGCCTGCATGTTACAAACAAAAGAAATGACGGTTATCATGAGATAGAGAGCATATTTGAAACAATTAATTTATATGACGAATTATCATTTAAACAAAATAATGCTAATAGCATAAGATTTACGTCTGATTCAAAAAAAATTAATCCATCTGATAATTTAATAACTAAAACATATAAAGAAATTTCCGATAATTACAAGATAACTGGTATAGATATTCTATTGAAAAAAAATATTCCCATTGGAGCTGGTTTAGGCGGAGGAAGCTCTAATGCCGCGGTTACGCTTCATGCATTAAATTCACTTTTTAAACTCAATATTTCCTCAAAGAAGTTAATGGAAATCGCTCAAAAGATTGGTTCTGATGTGCCTTTTTTTATCAATGGCGGTTCGGCGATTGTAAGAGGTAAAGGAGAAATAATAGAGAAAATTGATCGAAATGAGAAATTTTATATTATTGTCATTTCAGACTTACTGATTCATACAAAAGATGTATTTGAAAATTTACACTCTGACTGCTACGTGAATACAGTCAAAAATATTGATTTGCTAAAGTCTCAACATAACTGTCTTGAAAATCTGGTTATGTCTAAATATCCTACTCTAAAAGAGACAAAATATTGGCTTTCCTCGTTTGGTAGAGTTAGAATGTCCGGTACAGGAAGCACGCTATACATTGAGTATGATAATTACGAAAGTGCAGAAAAGGCCAATAGGGAAATTGGACGAAAATACAAGTCATTAATGGTGAGTAGTCTAAAATCGTATGATGTTTTTTCTTAATAATTTGGGGTGTAGCCAAGCGGTAAGGCAGCGGGTTTTGATCCCGTCATTCGGAGGTTCGAATCCTTCCACCCCAGTTTCAGGACAATTGGATGGTTGATTTAAGAACTTCGATGATATTCTCCGGCAATGCAAATAAAACATTAGCTAAATCTGTAGCTAAAAATCTAGGAATGACACTGGGGAAAGCTTCTGTTAAAACTTTCAGTGATGGCGAGATTTCAATTGAAATAGAAGAAAATGTAAGAGGGCAAGATGTATATATTATTCAACCACTCTGCGATCCTGTGAATAATAATCTTATGGAATTACTAATAATGGCAGATGCCTTAAAAAGGTCATCTGTTGATAGAATATCAGTTGTTTTGCCATATTTTGGATATTCACGTCAAGACAGAAGGGCGAGATCTGCGCGAGTTCCAATAACTGCAAAAGTCGTTGCAAATATGTTAACGAGTATGGGAGTTGAAAGACTACTAACAATTGATCTTCATGCTGATCAGATTCAAGGTTTCTTTGATATTCCGGTAGACAATATTTACGCTACACCATTATTTTTAGCAGATATTCATAAGCAAAACTATGAAGATATAATTGTAGTATCGCCAGATGTAGGCGGAGTAGTGAGAGCTAGAGCACTTGCCAAACAACTTAATTCTGATTTAGCAATAGTAGATAAAAGAAGACCAGAAGCTAATGTATCAGAAGTTATGCAAATTATCGGGGACGTTGAGGGAAAATGTTGCATTATAGTAGATGATATATGTGATACGGCAGGTACATTATGTCATGCCGCAGATGCACTTAAAGACAAAGGAGCATCATCGGTGTATGCATATATTACTCATCCAATATTCTCAGGAAAAGCTGATCAAAACATTATCAGCTCAACAATTGATGGGATAATAGTCACAGATACAATCAAACTGTCTAAGAAAATCATTGATACTGAAAAAATCAGACAGATTACTGTGGCAGAGATGTTAGCAGAAACTTTAAGAAGAATTGATAATAAAGAATCTGTTAGTTCACTTTTCATAGAATAAGAGTATAATCCATACAAAATATTATTATGAACACAGAGTATATATTACAAGCAAAAACTAGAGACCGCGTAGGTACTGCAACTTCTAAGAAAATTAGAAGAGATAAAGGTATTCCTGCTGTGGTCTACGGTGATATAAAAAATAGTAATATAGTCCTTGACGCTAATGAAGTTGCCAAACAAGTCAAAGACTCTGGATTTTACAGTAATGTCATTAAATTAACATTAGGCAAAGAGACTATTGATGTTATTTTAAAAGATCTTCAAAGAGATCCAAGAAAATCAAACATTACACACATGGACTTTTTTGCTGTAGATAAAAATAAAGCAGTAATTGTAAATGTTCCTATTAGGTTTATTAATGAAGATATATGTGTTGGTGTTAAAATGGGCGGCGGTATGATTTCTCATATTCAATCAGAGCTTGAAGTTTCTTGTCTGCCTAAAGATATACCAGAGAATATCACAGTCGATATCGCTGAACTTGAAATAGGACATAGTGTGCATTTATCTGAAATTAAGATGCCGGCTAATGTTGTATTGGCATCACCAGTCGATGATGAACATGATTCACCCGTAGTCAGTTGTTATGAGCCTAAGGCAGAGAAAGTACAAGTCGAAGCTGATCCAGCAGAAGCTGAAGCTAGCAAGGGTGGAGATAAAGCTGATCCTGCTACTGCTAAGCCGAAAAAAGAAGAAAGTAAGTAATATTTCAACATGATCCCTGAAGATAACCTTCCAGCATTGATTGTCGGACTAGGTAATCCTGATAAAAAATTTCTCCCTACAAGGCATAACATAGGTTTTTGGTTCATAGAATCTTTAGCAGACAATCTTCAAGTCAGATTTAATGATAATTTAAAAAAGGGAATCCAAGAGACATCTTATAAGTCGGAAAAAATTAATATCAAGCTTCTCAAACCCATGACATTTATAAATGATAGCGGAACTCCGCTTAAAAATTTTATTAAAAATACAAACATTACGCCATCAAAAATAATTGTAGCCTATGATGATTTGGATTTAGCTGCAGGCAAAATAAGACTTAGATTTTCAGGAGGTAGCGGCGGTCATAATGGCATAAAAGATATAATGGAAAAGCTCGGTACCAAAGATTTTTGGAGATTAAAAATTGGAATTGGAAAACCTGTTTCAAAAGACGATGTAGTATCGTATGTTCTTGGAAAACCATCTCCAAATGATAGAGATGAAATAAATAAAGCTATAGAAACTATAATTCATAATTCACAAGACTTGCTTCAAGGCTCATATACTAATTTTATGAATAATCTTAATGGAGATTTAAATGGGGTTTAAGTGTGGTCTAGTAGGTATGCCTAATGTAGGAAAATCATCTATATTTAATCTTTTAACTTCTCAAAAAATCGACGCTAAGAATTTTCCTTTTTGCACCATTGATCCAAATGTTGCCACTGTAGAAGTGCCTGATGAAAGACTAGATAAACTCTCAGATTTAAATTCTTCCAAAAGCAAAATTAATGCAGTTATTGAGTTTGTTGATATTGCTGGTCTAATAAAAGGAGCTTCAAAAGGAGAAGGTCTAGGAAATGACTTTTTGACACATATTAGAAATACAGATGCCATCGCACATGTCGTAAGATTTTTTATTGATGAAGATATAATTCATGTAAACGGTAAACCTAATCCTGAATCAGATTTTAATGACATAAATACAGAACTAATACTTTCAGATATTACTACTCTAGAGAGTGTTATGAACAGAATTACAAAAGGTAAAATGTCTGAAAAAGAAAAACTTACTTTAAAAGAAGAAGCTACTAAAGCCCTTGATAAATTAAATGCTAATACTTTCTTAGAAAAAAATGATCTTGAGAAAGTTCAAGAAACGTTTCCCGATATTAAATTATTAACCCAAAAGCCAATGTTTGTTATAGCAAATATTAATGAGGATACTTCTAAAGATGAATTAGATAAGTTTAAAAATAATATAGCTAAAAATATAAAAGTTGTTGAGGTAAATGTAAAAGTAGAGACTGATCTTAATGAACTTACGAGTGAAGAAAAAAAAGAGTTTATGGAAGAATTTGGTATAGAGGAGTCTGCACTATCAAAAATTATTAAAAACGGATACAGTTTACTTGATTTAAAAACGTTCTTCACATCTGGAGAGAAAGAATCTAGAGCATGGGCTGCAAAAAAGTATTTCAATGCTCAGGCATGTTCAGGTATTATACATACAGATATTCAAAAAGGATTTATCAGAGCAGAGACTGTCTCTTACAATGACTACATTGAAAGCGGAAGCGAACAAGCTTCAAAAGCTAATGGAGTTTGGAGACAAGAAGGTAAAGATTACATTGTTCAAGAAGGCGATGTAATTTATTTTAGATTTAATATTTAAGGTCATGTAGCTCAGTTGGTTAGAGCACAGCACTCATAACGCTGCGGTCGGTGGTTCAAGTCCACCCATGACCAAAATCTAAAATTTATTTTTCAAGTACTATATTAGTATGAGAAGGATATTTCCACATAGCTCCAGTAAGCATATCTGTAATTCCCAAATCAATAGACACTCCAATTACACCCGCTGTTTGTGTTGTTGATACTATCCTTGTAGTAGAATCTTGATAACCTTCTGAAGAGCATTTAACAAGAATATCACTATTATCTTTTGATACTTGTATCATATTTTGTTTACCTGAAATAGAACCTATTTGCGTTCCATCATCAGTAAAAACTTTACATGTAGCCTCTACAGGGTCAATACTGAAAGACAACAGCTGAGTTGTACCTTGTGTGATTGAAGCGCAACTTGTAATAATTGTTGCGGTAATTAAGATAAGTAGGTATTTCATAGTCTTTTCCTTTTATAAATCATGTTATTTAGTATATGTGATTGAAGCTATTTTACCACATCAATATTAATATACTGCATGTATCGGGTACTCACTCGGGTACTGAGCAAAGTTAAACCTGTAAAGACTAGCAATATCAACGGATATTAAGTGAAGTAATTCCTCCTATGACCAAAATCTAAGTTTTTAAATCCTACATACCGCATAAGCACTAGGTTATTTTTTTTCAAAACGTCACCGAATATTAATCACATGGGTATATACGCGGTAATACAGTAAACAGAAATGGGAATACAGAGCTTTTATTGAAATTTTGACACCTATGACTATGAATCTAGTTTTAGCAATTTATTATCTCTACAGACGTCACGAGAGAATCAGGTGACAAACTACTCTCATTTAATCTTTCTCTATCCATCTGTTTTATACAATGAATAAATTTTTATACCTTGGTTTTTGAGTTTATCTGAACCCTTTAAGTTCTCTAAATCAATAACAAAAAAAGAATTAATTTGTTTACTATTAAACTTTCTCAGTAATTTAACTGATGCTAATGCTGTACCTCCTGTCGCTATTAGGTCGTCAACTAACAAGATATTATCTGATTTTTTTACTACTGAAGATTGAATCTCAACGATATCATGACCATATTCTAATTTATATTTTACTTTAGTTATCTTACCGGGCAATTTTCCCGATTTTCTAATTGGAATGAATGGAAGATCAGCTTTGTAAGCGGCAGCAGCCCCAAATAAAAAACCTCGAGATTCGATTCCGACTATCGTGGTGATTTTATGTTTTTTTATAACCTTAATTATTTCCTGAATAATTAACTTGAATATTTCTGGTTTTCTAGTTATTGAGAAAATGTCTTGAAAGCTGATACCCTTGATAGGGAAGTCTTTTATAACCGCGATATTTTTTTTAATAGCTAGTGCAGCTTTGCCCATAATTTATCTTTTTGAAAAGTATGTGCATTGCAATTTTTACATGCTTCTATTTCATGATATTTTAATTCATCATGCTTTTTTCTGTACATGTTAACTTGATCACCTTGCCAAATCTCTTTAAGCGTATTCTTATTAATATCACCTATTTCTGCTGAAAGCTCATAATCTAAACAG
>Ga0129342_1000249_pt1 | contig 21714 bp, 17 predicted proteins | sample CPBDNA_5_FD_94426 | JGI IMG/M metagenome (GOLD analysis project Ga0129342, IMG submission 94426) | Freshwater to marine salinity gradient microbial communities from Chesapeake Bay, USA - CPBay_Sum_15_0.2_DNA | ecosystem: Environmental > Aquatic > Marine > Coastal | place: USA: Chesapeake Bay...
AAGGGGGTAGAGCGTCGTATGTTGGACCGTATGGGTGATGAAGTTGCCCGCGCGACCACCATTGTTAGGTATGCGCCCGGAAGTTCATTTTCAGCCCATACCCATACAGGTGGCGAAGAATACCTTGTGATTGATGGTGTGTTTCAGGACGAACATGGTGATTTCCCGGTCGGGACTTATGTGCGCAATCCTCCTCAGTCAAAACACACTCCTCGTGCAGATAATGGCGCGACAATTTTAGTAAAACTCTGGCAGTTTGATCCAGAAGACCGGCATCAAATGTCAGTCGATACGCTAAACACGGAACCACAACCGGTTGCGGGGCGCGATGGGGCCTCCGAAATTGCGCTTTATTCCGATGATCGCGAAAATGTTCGTGTCGAGATTTGGGAAGCGGGATCACAGCAATTCATCAAAGGCCACAAAGGACTCGAAGTCTTTGTGATCAGCGGTGGTTTTTCCGAGAGCGGTGAGCAGTTTGAAACAGAGTCCTGGTTGCGGCTTCCTGTGGGGGCGGATTTTGACGCTCATGTCGGCAGCGAAGGGGCGCGTGTTTGGATCAAAAGTGACCATTTGGGCGAGGACCCAAAACCGCCAGCGGCCTAGGAGTTAATAAAATGAGTGAACAACAAAAACCCCTCGCTCTTGTGGTGGGGGCCGGTCCCGGCTTGGGTGATGCTCTCTTGGATCGATTTGCCTCGGGTGGATATCAGGCCATCGGCTATGGTCGGAACTCGCGCCAAAGCGTGAACGGTCAAGACATATTGTCGGTCGATCTGCAAAATATCGATGAAACCGAAGATGCGGTACAACATCTTTTGGCGACATACGGCGTCCCCAAAGTCATCGTTCACAACCCTGCTAAGCTCATCATCGATCCATTGGCAGAGACGACGATAGACGGCTTCGAAGCGGCGTGGCAATCCATGGTGTTGTCGGCCTTTGTCATCGCAAAATCAGCTTTGCCCGCGATGGTTGATGCAGGTGGGGGCAGTTTCCTTGTTTCGGGCGCAACGGCCAGCCTGCGCGGGGGAGGGCGGTTTGCTGCCTTTGCTTCTGCAAAATTCGCCCTGCGTGGATTGACCCAATCCTTGGCGAGAGAGTTTCAGCCAAAAGGCATTCACGTGGCGCATATGATCCTTGATGGTATTTTGGATACCAATGCCAGTCGCAAGCTGCACAACTTACCGACTGAAAAAATGATGCAAACTGATGCGGTGGCTCAGACTTATTGGGACATTGCACATCAACCGAAATCCGTCTGGACCCATGAATTGGATCTAAGACCAAGTACGGAGGGATTCTAATGAATACGGATGTTTTAATCGTCGGAGGTGGGCTCTCTGGGCTAGCACTTGCGTCAAAATTGGAAAAATCAGGCGTTAATTATCTGGTTGTCGAAGCAAATGATCGTTTAGGCGGTCGCATCCTCACCAAATCTGTGAAAGAGGCTGGATTTGATTATGGTCCTGCGTGGTTTTGGCCGGGTCAGCCGCGGATGGCCCGTGCGATCGAAGAACTGGGCTTAGGCTACTTTGGTCAATATTCAAATGGGTCGATCAAATATGAAGAATCAGACGGAAAAGTTTTTGCTAACCGTGGATTTTCGTCGATGCAGGGCTCCTATCGCGTGAAAGGCGGCACTGGCGCCTTGATCAACGCCCTAGCGCAACGTTTGAGTAAAGAAAATATCCTTTTGAGCCATGTTTTACATTCCGTTGAACAAACGGTGCAGGGAATTTCTGCCGAATTTAACGCCCCAAAGGGTCAAGTGCAAATTCATGCAAAGAAAATTGTGTTGGCGCTGCCACCACGGGTTGCCGAAGAAAAGATCGCATTTAAATCTGAAATACCGCAAACGGCGCTTCAGGCGATGCGGCAAATCCCGACTTGGATGGCGGGTCAGGCGAAAATTCTGGGTATTTATGATCGACCTTATTGGAGAGATGCTGGTTTTTCCGGCGACGCCATGAGCCGCAGAGGACCGATGGTAGAAATCCATGATGCCTCTCCGAGTGAAGGTGGGCCATATGCTTTGTTTGGCTTTGTCGGTTTTTCTGCAAATGATCGCTTACAATTGGGTGATGAGATTTTAAAAATGGCCAAAGAACAGCTTGTGAATATCTTTGGGCCCGAAATGGGCAATCCATTGTCTCTTGAGATCAAAGACTGGGCGCAAGATATTCGGGTTGCGACACCTTTGGATGCAAATGGGCCGGGATATCACCCTGCCTATGGCCTGCCTGCGGCCATGAGGAACCTGTGGGATGGAAAGCTCATTTTCGGGTCAACCGAGACCGCGCATCAATTCGGTGGGTTCCTCGAAGGCGCACTTGAAGCGGCAGATCAGGTTTTCGCTACGTTGAACGTCAAAGATCTGCAAAAGGTAAGTGTTTAAAGATTAGGTTCCCCTTGCAAACCAAGGAGCTTACGAAATCCAGTCCAATATCCTGGCAACCTCGGGGGGCGCTCAAGCCCTCTGAGGATGTCATCTGCAAACTCTGGCATTTCAGATTTTGCAAATAGACGTCCCCAGTCCAAAAACGCTTCGCGATCCTTCGGGCGTAATCGACAGGCGCTTCCCACCAATCCAATCAGTGTTTCAGAGGCAGAATACCATTCATCCTGAATACCAGCGAGCTTTTGGGGAACAAGTGGTCCAATAAGTCGGATCAACCGACTTTCTGAAAACAGCAGGAGAACTTTGCCCATCTCTGCATGTGTGTAATGGATGAGTGGGGGGAAACTGTCAAAAAACACGGCCTTATTATTGATTACCGCGAAATTCCGAATGGATGGGTGAAATCCGACACGTCCATCTTCTTTCGTCAGACCATTCCAAAATCTAGCAATCACTTCACCTGCGGCATCCATCAAAGCCAACGCACGTGGAAGGTCAGCTTCAATCATTTGGCTGCGCATCATGTATTTTGTTTCTAGTGCATCTTGAACGATGACAGGAACAAACTTCGGCCCATGTGGCAAAAGATGGATTACTGTTTTGGGAACAGTTACGCCAAGTTTACGCAAAACCCGCACATAATCATCATGCGCATGGACCAAAGTTTTAAGTGTTTCGAGGTTGCGCTGAGCCTGATAAACCTTGATGACTTTGTCATGGTAAGGGCCATTTTCAGGGCGAAACGGCGCACAGAAATATCCCAGCTTCGACAAAGCCTGTCCCCGTGCAGCGGTTTTCTGAAACACCAGCTGGTGAAGTGTTTCTACATCTGTCATGGTTCCCGTCCTTTAACTTTAATAAAAGGCTATAGAACGGTCTGATCCTTATGACCAGTCATGATAGAGCTTTCAGTCACATCGCATAGTCAGATGAATCTTTCCTTTTACAGAGGTTGACCAACGCACATGTATTTGGTCTTTTGATGACCCTTTTTCAGTTTCGGTATAAGGCATCGTATAGGTCGTATTATTTGAGCTGGTTCGGATGGCATTTTCGGCGACCATCCCAGTTACTGTCGTTGCATATCCTGAAAATGGCAGACGACTGTCTGAGGAAACAGTCCAAACAGAAGAGGCAGTGTTCTGGTTATGCGTGACAATCAACGGGTTTTCGGTTTGCGTGGAGATATTGTTAAAATTATTTCCCAAAAACTGAATATTTCGTAGCTTACTTCGATCAATATCTGCGTAAGATGTATCAACCCGTTCGACGCGATTTATGACCCCGTTGATGGAGCGAAAATTATTTCCGTTTACTGTCAAGTTTGACACACTGTGGCGCGCACCGAAGGGTTTTACAACAATGTAGGCAAACCACGCGGCAACTGCTCCGCTGAGGAAAACGTTGTCGCTCACAGAGAGAGAGGAAAAACCAAACCCGCTTGTAAATGTAGGTTCGGCCTCATGTTCATTTGTCCACTCAACAAAGCAATTATCGATATAATTGCCAACCACTGTTGTGGCGGTATTTCCTTTGGTTAAAACAAGTCCTGCAACTCGGATTCCGTTTGATACAGAATCTCCTTGATAAAAATGGTTGCCGGTTACGATATTGTTCGATCCGCTTAGGACTGCAAAATGGCGGAAATGGGCCGCCCAGTTTTCGCGTAGTTTCACATCATTTGAATTGGCATTGATGGCAATGCTGACGCGGTCTTGGGCCTTTTCATTTGCTTCAGCTGATTGGAAATTACATCTGTCAATCAGCATCCCCTGACAGCCGGTTCCAATCGAGGTAATTCCACGATCTTTGGGGCGTTGGAAAAAACAATCCTTTACATGGAACAGATAGCCTGTCTTTGCCATCATGACTGCGCTGGCGGATGAATTACACTGAAATTCAATGTTTTGCAGCGTCAGTTTGCTGATCTTTTCAAACCCGCTGAAATCCAGAAGATATTTGAATCGACGGAACGTGAAATTCTGGGTGCCATCGGCATCAAACAAGTCCTCCGACAGTGTGAGTTGCTTTGCTTGGGTGTTGACGGAGGTCACATAGACTTCCCGCCCGACACCTTGGCCTTCTACCAAGGATCCGACCGCGATACTTGCAATTGCGCTGACATCTGAAAGCTTACGTGGGTCAGAAGCGCTATATGTGGCGCGGGACGTCCATGTGTCGGTTTCCCAGTTGATATCTCCTGTTGAATAAATTTGACCATTTTTGATCACTCGACGTTGCAAATGATCGTCTCTATTGGCAACTGAAGCATGCACGTCCAAAGGCGCACTGAGCGCGACAGATTTTCCACCCAAATCGAGTGAGTCATATTCGCTGTTGTTAAATAGAGCCTGTATAGCTTTTTTGAGAGCGAGCTCCTCTGAACCAAAAGCATCGACATAATTTTGATATTCATATGCGTTGGTCAACACCAATGGCGCGTCATCAGGCATTGCAAGTGTACCTTGAAACATCACACGCGAAGATAGGGAAAGCCCCCGTTTTATTGTGAATTGACCAGTTGGCACCAGCAAAGATCGCCCCTTTGCCGCACGGTCAGCGCTGACAAAAGCGTCATAGTTATCGATGTCCTGATTTGCCAGAGCCCCATAATCACGGATATCGACTGTGTTTAGCATGTCATGATGAAAAAGATACGTTACATCCTCAATTGTAAGATCATCTATTCGAATGATCCCACCATTGGCGCCAGTCAGATCAAGTCCAAAATGCCCATAATCAGGTTCAGAACCCCAAACCATATCGACACCATCGCGAAGACCCGGACCAACAATTGCGGATACCTCAAAGATATCGCCATACCGTTTCAGTGCAATTGATGGTCCCGTTTGTGTCACAGTTGGTACAGAACTGCCGTTAGATCTTGCAGCATACCCTGCTATTCGTACAGCGGGCAGGTTTCCAGTAATACACTTTAATCGTGCCGTGATGCGAACGTAGGTTTCCGCTTGGATGGGAGTTTTGCCGCTATAGCGTAAACGCTCGGTGGAATTCGTTTTTTCGATTTCCAAACATCCGCCGAAATCTGCATCTGCGGGCACGAAAACGGCATGATCAATCTTATCATAGGTTGCCGATCCGGGTGTTCCGTCTCCGCCGAACCAAACACCAAGGCCGTCTTCAAATGGTGAAGGGGTAAAATTTGTGCCAGAAACGCGCGCCGTGCTCATGCCGATCCTTTCCATTAACAGGTTTGGCAGATGAGATAGATGCGCAGTCTTTAATTTGGCGTAGTCATAGCGTGCGCAAACCGTTGCGTCATACGCTGAAATCGGCGGGGTTTAGGAATTGAACACCTGATATTTTCCAACCCTTCGCCGTATTAATAAGAAAATATCGCAAATAGTGCGCTGTCCCATTTTGGTCAAAAATCTGAATATCTTGGGCGCGTCCGGCCTGATCTTTGCGATGCTCCAAAAAACTGAACTTCTGTGGTCGCCAGACCATTGGGTACCCGCGTTGGACCATAAGGCCGAAGTTTTGCGGCGTTTGAAACATAGATCGGATGGATGGGCTGGCGAATGTAAAGGCAGTTTCAAAATCATCCTTTAAAAAGGCCTCCAACTGGGCGCTGATCGTGGCTTGCACGTCTTCTTTTGGCCCAGCGAAGGCTCCGGCGCTGATGCAAACCGAGAAAATTAAAGCTACTAAAATTCGCATGGCACGTCCTCATCACTTTCTGGGGATTTAGCGCATGACAAAATGTGATCAAGAGCTGAGAAATTTTCCCGAAAGTGCGTCATCGATGAGCTTTACGGTGTCCTCAACACCGTAAAGTGCCACAAAGCCGCCAAAGCGGGGTCCTTGGCTTGCCCCTAAAAGTACTTCGTAAATTGCTTTGAACCAATCTCTGAGCGGATCAAAACGATCTCTGCCACAGCCAAACACGATTGTTTGAAGCGCCTCTGGATCCAGAGGACCATCATATTCCGCAAATTGCGATCGAAGATCCAAAAGCGCTTCGCGCTCAAGCTCACTCGGTTGACGATATGTTTTTTGCGGCTTTACAAAATCATTGTAGTAGCGGACCGCAAAGCCAGCTGACTTATCCAAACCGGGATGGGTTTCAGGGTCTGCTTCTGGTGCATAGCGTTTGATAAAGCCCCAAAGCTGATCTTTCTCTTCGGCATTTGCAACAGCTGCAAGGTTAAGCAACATGCTGAAGGACACCACCATATCAGAGTTTGGCACATTATGACCGTGGATATGAAATACGGGATTGTTCAGCTGTGCCGTTTCATCCTGACCTTCATAAGCGTTCAATTGTTGGTGATACTCATCTACTGCTTTGGGAATAACATCAAAATGCATCCGCTTTGCCGTCTTTGGCTTTTGATACATAAAATACGCAAGGCTTTCGGTGCTCGCATATGTCAACCATTCATCAATCGACACGCCATTACCTGACGTTTTTGAAATTTTCTGGCCACTTTCATCAAGAAACAGTTCATATGTGAAATGTTCTGGGGCGGGATGGCCAAGTATGCGGCAGATTTTGTCGTAAATAGGGGTATTTGTTGAGTGATCTTTCCCATACATTTCAAAATCAACGCCTAAGGCGGCCCAGCGTGCACCAAAGTCCGGTTTCCACTGTAGTTTTACATTTCCCCCTGTAACAGGCAGAGTCATTTCAGTTCCGTCTTCATCATGAAATGTAATGGTGCCTTCATCGGCATTCACAGATTTAATTGGAACGTAAAGCACGCGCCCCGTTTGGGGATGGATTGGCAAAAAAATAGAATAAGTTTTGCGCCGCTCTTCGCGCAGGCTTGCCAGCATGACCTCCATAATGGCGTCGTATTTTTCGGCAGCGCGCAACAGAATTTTGTCAAATTGACCGGAACGATAAAATTCAGTTGCGGAGTAAAACTCATATTCAAACCCGAAGGTATCCAAGAAACGGCGCAGCATTGCGTTATTGTGATGACCAAAGCTTTCGTATTTGCCGAATGGATCGGGCACAGATGTAAGCGGTTTTTGCAAATGCTCCTGAAGACCTTCTGCATTCGGCACATTGCCCGGAATTTTGCGCATCCCGTCAAGATCATCGGAAAAACAAATGAGTTTTGTTGGAATATCGCTGATCAGACGAAAGGCACGCATAACCATAGTTGTGCGCGCCACTTCACCAAATGTGCCGATATGGGGCAATCCTGACGGGCCATACCCCGTTTCAAACAGAACGTAACCTTTTTCGGGGGGTTTTTGTTCATACCGCTTCAAAACTCTGCGCGCTTCCTCAAAGGGCCAAGCTTTGACGCTCATGGCGATATCGCGCAGGTTAGACATTTGGTAACTCCGTGAAATGGATGTGAACTTAGGCTCTCAGCCTGAGCTTCCTATTGCGCCGCGCGGAATAGGTCAATATTCTATGAAAAAAGTTTAGATTTGAAGGCATATCACGTGACCCAAGATGTATCGCATACGATGACACCACAAGATTGCCTTGTGGCCCTGATGATCGCTGTCTCTGCGTCAGATGCAAATATTCTGACTGCAGAACTGGTTAAGATTCAATCCACGCTCAATCATCTGCCGATATTTGCGGAATATGATATTGATCGCCTCAATGTTATGTCTCAATTGGTACTGGATTTGTTTGAACAAGAAGACGGCGTGGATGCACTTTTTGAGTTGATCATAGATCATCTTCCACAACGGCTTTATGAAACTGGATATGCGCTTTGCTGTGATGTTGCCGCCGCTGATGGGATCATCCGTGAACCAGAACTGCGCCTTCTAGAAGAGATGCGCTATACTCTTAACATAGATCGTCTGCATGCTGCGGCGATCGAACGTGGTGCAAGGGCAAGACATATTACGCTTTAAATACTTTATTCAATATCTGTTTCGCTGAGACGATTGAGGATTTGGTGCTGCAACCGTCGAGATCGAAAATTCCACCTTTTAGACCCTTCAGGTGAGGTATCTTTGTTTTCCGCCTGCGCTGCGGCGCGACGGCTAAGGTCTTGTGACATAATCGTAAAGGCAAAGGGTGAACCAACACCATCCACAACGTAACCCGCCAAAGAGCTTACGAAATTTAAAGTCCCCGTTTTTGCACGTATTTCAAGTTTGGAAGACGTGTCAATTTTCCCAGTATTATCGCGGGGTTTGATTTTACGTAAAAGCGATAAGAACTCTGGTCGTTCTCTAAAAATCTGATGCAGAGCACTGCTAAGGTCAGAGGGCGTAATCCTTGACATGTCTCCCAGACCAGAATGGTCGACAAAGTGGGCCTCTTCGACAGACAATTGTTTTTGCGCCCAAAGTTGCATATGTCGGGCAGAACTGGTCAGTGATGACGCGTCCCCACCGCTCTTTTGGGTTGCGGTGAGACCTAAAATTTCGGCCGTGAGGTTGATTGAATATTTCAGCATATGAATGAGCATTTCATTCAACGGAGCGCTTTCATGGGAGGCGATCGGTTGAAGAACTGGTAAATCAGGCGCTGGGCTTTTCCGCCCAATATAGATACCCAAACCCGCCAAAAGGTCGCTAAAGATATCCGCACAATAGCGTTCAGGCTTGCGTACGGGTAGCCAGCCCCCCCCTTTTTCATTCAGCGCGTGCTTTGAAACCGTCCAAACCTCTTTGTTGGACGACTCAGAATAGCTATAAACCGGTGTCTGAGTGTCTGAGGCAGAAATTGCGATTGAATTGGTTTTGGGAAAAATAGAGGTGCCCCGAGCATCCAGTCGAAGTTCTGTGCCAGACGCTGTTTTCGTCCATTCAAAATAAATTCGATTAAAGTTCAAATTTAATCCTGATACTGCGGGATTGTACCCTGCCTGCACGGGTTGCAAGGAATCAATTTGAGAAATCTTGGGGAAATCTTGTCCTGTATAAAATAAATCTCCTGATATTGAACTTATACCTGCAGCTTTCACATCATTAGCGAGAGCCAAAAGATGGTCGGTATCCAGCATTGGATCACCTGACCCGACAAGATATAAGTTGCCCAGCAATTGACCATTTTTGATGGTACCATCCGTCAAAACCTGAGTTGAAAAACGAAATGTGGGGTCAAGCTTTTCCAGCGCGTAAAGCGCCGTAATTATCTTAAGTACGCTGGCAGGGGCAAAGCTTTTGGCTTGATTTTTTTCATAAATTACTTTTCCAGTTTCGAGATTTATTGCGCTAATCCCGACCTCTCCCGTAATTCCTGCCCGTGCTCGGATTCGGTCAAATTCTGAGGATGCAGCGCTACCGGGCCGGCTTCTGGGTCTGAGAGAGACCGATTGCGCATATAGCGCCAGCGGAGCGCAAAATGCAGTGCCAGCTATGTAGGCTGCCATCTTGCGCCGCGAAAGATCTTGGCCCATGTCTAAAATTAACCCTTACCACCCCAGTACGCTGACTCGGTATTTACTTCGAAAAGGTAATAAAATCTAGAAACATTCTCAATTTGTGTTCAATGATGCCAAGTTGCAACAATCATTGTTTTAATTTGCTTGGATGGCGTAGCTTCGTTGAGGACATATGGCTCATTGGCAGGTTGATATAGCACCAAGCTGGCGCTGCCATATCGCCAAGCTTCCAGCTTTGCGACATCGATAACCGAGAAGATCGATAGATTCGGGCGGCGCGCGCGGTAACTGGAGCCAGTTGATCACCCGGACGGGCAAGTACGCCAACCGGAAGGGTGTGCATAATAGAGCGCCAATTTTGCCAGCGATCAATCTGTTGCAAGTTGTCAGCCCCCATGAGCCAGACAAACTGATGGTTTGGGTATATTTTCATCAGTGAATTAATCGTATCCGCCGTGAAGCGGGAACCGAGCCTTGCCTCAATATCAGAGATACGAACCTTCGGATGACGCATTAAGCTGCGGGCAGCTTGCATCCGTATGTGCAAGGGCGCTGGGGCCACGTCTTTCAGAGGGTTTCCAGGGCTCACCAGCCACCATACCTCATCCAGCTTAAAGCGTTTTAACGAACTCAACGTGATGCGAACGTGCCCGTCATGCGCAGGGTTGAACGATCCCCCCAGTAGTCCGATTTTTTTTCTGCGCATGCCAAAGCCTAACCAATTTAATATCTTCCTAACCCAAAGCTATGGGGGAAATAAAGATATCGCCAACCTATCGTCAAAATTCTATTGATCCATAGGAAAATTTTCTTAGCAACCGTTGCCCCTGCGCATGCGTTTAGGTATCAAAGCAGCAATCTAATTCAGATCAGAGGGTCAACATGGCTTCCTATCAATATGTTTACCATATGGACGGCGTTTCAAAAACTTATCCAGGGGGAAAAAAGTGTTTTGAAAACATAAGGCTGTCTTTTCTTCCGGGGGTAAAAATTGGCGTTGTCGGGGTGAACGGAGCCGGTAAATCAACTCTGATGAAAATTATGGCCGGGCTGGATACCGATTTTACAGGAGAAGCTTGGGCTGCAGAAGGGGCCAAAGTTGGCTACTTGCCGCAGGAACCGCATTTGGATGAAACGCTTACGGTACGCGAAAATGTGATGCTTGGCGTGGCGAGTAAAAAGGCGGTGTTGGACCGTTATAATGAATTGGCCATGAATTATTCTGATGAAACTGCCGATGAAATGGCGGAACTTCAGGATAAAATTGATGCAGAAAATCTGTGGGATTTGGATAGCCAAATTGATGTGTCAATGGAGGCGTTACGCTGTCCAGAGGATGGGGCAGACGTAAAAACACTGTCTGGGGGTGAAAGGCGCCGTGTCGCGCTTTGTAAACTTTTGCTTGAAGCGCCCGATATGCTGTTGCTGGACGAACCGACAAACCATCTGGATGCAGAAACCATCGCCTGGTTGCAACAGCATCTTATCGATTACAAGGGCACCATATTGATTGTGACCCACGATCGGTATTTTTTGGATGATATTACGGGTTGGATATTGGAGCTGGATCGCGGACGCGGCATTCCATATGAGGGTAACTATTCCAGCTGGCTGGAACAAAAGGCTAAACGCCTTGAGCAAGAGGCGCGCGAAGATAAATCCAAGCAGAAAACGCTCGAACGGGAATTGGAATGGATGCGTCAGGGTCAAAAGGCCCGCCAAGCCAAACAAAAAGCACGGATCAATGCGTATAATGAACTTGCGAGCCAATCGGAGCGGGAGAAAATTGCCCGAGCGCAAATCGTCATTCCAAATGGGCAGCGTCTTGGTGGTAAAGTCATTGAAATTGATGGGTTGCAAAAAGCGATGGGCGATAAGCTTTTGATCGAAAACCTGAGCTTTGCATTACCGCCGGGCGGGATTGTCGGTGTGATCGGTCCAAACGGAGCCGGTAAATCCACCCTTTTTAAAATGCTCACGGGTCAGGAAAACCCTGATGCTGGGTCCATAACATATGGGGAGACCGTTCAACTGTCTTATGTGGATCAGTCTCGTGATGATTTGAATGCAGGTGATACGGTTTGGGAAGCCATTTCCGGTGGCGCAGAGATTATTGAACTGGGTGATGCTCAGGTCAATTCCCGCGCGTATTGTTCGTCGTTCAATTTTAAGGGGGGCGATCAGCAGAAGAAAGTAGGTCTGCTCTCTGGTGGGGAACGCAACCGCGTACATATGGCGCGCCTTTTGAAAGAGGGTGGAAATGTTCTTTTGCTCGACGAACCGACAAACGATTTGGACGTGGAAACCTTGCGTGCTCTGGAAGATGCATTAGTTGACTTTGCCGGCTGCGCAGTTGTGATTTCTCACGATCGGTTTTTCCTCGACCGGATTTGTACCCATATCCTCGCCTTTGAAGGCGAAGCGCATGTTGAATGGTTCGAAGGTAACTTTGAAGACTATGAAGAAGACAAAAAACGCCGCCTTGGTGCCGATGCGCTTGAACCCAAACGGATCAAGCATAAGAAGTTTTCCAGATAAACTGGACAATGGCAAAATAGCTGAGTTGAGATAAATTTAAATTTATTTCACTCACTCAATGTGGTCCAGTTTGGTGGAAACCATGGTTTGGTTTGTAACAAACTTTGCGAGTCTTATCTGTTGGTAATGTGCGCTGAGGTATCTTGACGCATTTCCCATTAAATTTTTTCAGTTTTAACTGCACCAACTTCCTTGATTTTTTAAGTATTTATTTTAGACTTAAATTGGACAAGAAGATACAAATCGTACACCCATTTTCTTACGAACCATTTTTGATGCCATTTAATTATGACTGTTTACCTTGATTCTATTTTTTCGCGCTTGGCAACGGAAAGACTTCCCTGGGATGCGCTGGTCTGGACAGAGACTCAGCAAAGCGTTTCCGAAGAACTTGAGCGGTTTAAGACATTCAAAAACAAACTATCTCGGGGTTTGAAATTTGTGTTTGTTATACCAGTTGTGTCAAAAAAAATGGCAAAGGATTGGGGTGCTGTTTGTCAGTTGTTAAACAACACTTTGTCTGCTTTGATTGCGCAATCAAACCCCAATTGGACTGCCATATTATGTGGGCAAGATAAACCTGAGGGTCTATTCAATGATCCAAGGATGAGATTTATCGCGTTTAAAGAAGACCCTGTTCGGGACAACAGTCCAGATATGTTCGATAAAATGCGCCAGCTTGTACATCACGTAGCCACACTAGACCCAAGCGATGGATACATATTTAAATTCGACCAGGACGATATCCTTCACAAAGATGCGGTCGAATACATGTTGAACACCAGAGACCCAAACGGCTACATCATTAACAAGAGCTTTATGCTTGCACCAGATGGTCTGCACGGTCGCTATTTGGAACCAAGAAATCCCTTCCGGTTTAATTTTCTCGCCGACACACTTGCGGCATCTTGTGGGTCTTGTATGGCTTGCTACTATGACACGCGACCAGGTGGAATTGGGTTCGAATTATTTGACGCAATTGCCTACCAGTCTCATGGGTGGTTTGAACATTTGGCTATCTTACTAGGGCGCCCCTTAAATAAAGTGCCTTTCCCAGCGGTTGTCTACAATATTCTTCATGGAAATAATGCATATGAGGGGCGTAGTAAACCGCCCAAACTCAGTTCTAAGCATTTGACATACATACGTGAAAATTTCACTGACCCGCAGGGTCAGGATTATGAAATTTCCAAGACACGAAAGAAATTGGTCCAAGTAGAACGCAAAGCAGCGTTTTGATAGAGCTTGGTAGGTGAATGAATCAAAAATCCAAATTCGCGACACTTAGTGCATTTTTCTGGATAAATTCGCGCCGTGGTTCCACGACATCGCCCATTAGCTTTGTAAACAGGTCATCTGCCTCTGCGGCGTCTTCTATTTTGACCTGAAGGAATGTTCTGGCATCTGGATCCAGTGTTGTTTCCCAAAGCTGTTCGGGGTTCATTTCGCCCAAACCTTTGTAGCGCTGCAAAGTAAGGCCCTTTTCGCCCTCTTTGAAGATTGCGTTCAACAGGTCAAGTGGTCCAAAGATGATTTGCTCTCGGTCTTTACGTACCAGTGATGCTGGAGTTCCGTAAACTTCCTGTAGGCTTTGAGTGAAGCTGCCAGTTTTTCGGGCCTCCCCAGAGCGCAGCATCGGACCGTCGAGCGTCCTTACTTCTTCAACACCACGCAAAATCCGCGTGAGCCGGATGCCGTGATCTTGCGTAATACGACCTTGCCATCCCCGTTCATACTCCAAAGCGATCATATCAAGGCGTGCTGCAACTTTGTCGGCTGTACCCTGCAAATCGGCATCCACCACGCCCGGGACAAAGGCACCTGCGATCGCAGCCTGTTCCAGAATATGGCGTGGATAATAGGTTGGAAATGCATCCAGAACTTTCTTCAATTGACGAGCCTCGGATACAACGCGAGCAAGATCAAGCCCCGCTATTTCGGTCCCTGATCCAAGCTTGAGCACTGCACCCTCTACACCTTGTTCCACAAGGTATTCTTCCAAAGCGCTTTGGTCTTTGAGGTACACCTCTGATTTTCCCCGAGAGACTTTGTAAAGCGGGGGCTGAGCGATATACAGATAGCCCCCTTCAATCAGCTGAGGCATCTGGCGATAAAAGAACGTAAGCAGAAGCGTTCGGATATGCGCGCCGTCTACATCGGCGTCGGTCATGATCACAATCTTATGGTAGCGCAATTTTGAAATATCAAATTCGTCCCGACCTATACCGGTCCCAAGCGCCATAACGAGGTTACCGATTTCTTGGCTGCCGAGCATCCGGTCAAATCGTGCGCGTTCCACATTCAGGATTTTTCCCCGCAAGGGGAGCACAGCTTGAGTTTTTCGATCACGTCCCGTTTGAGCGGATCCGCCTGCGCTATCACCTTCTACCAAAAACACTTCTGCCTTGGCGGGGTCTTTTTCAGAACAATCTTTCAGCTTTCCAGCCAGGTAATTCACATCGAGCGCTGTCTTGCGGCGGGTCAATTCGCGTGCTTTTCGCGCAGCCTCCCGCGCGAGTGCAGCTTCAATGATTTTTCCGACAATCACTTTGGCTTCGGCAGGGTTCTCTTCGAACCATTCTGCCAGTTTTTCGTTCACCAGACCTTCGACTGCTGGGCGGACTTCAGAACTGACAAGTTTGTCTTTTGTTTGGCTTGAAAATTTTGGATCAGGGACTTTTACGGAAAGAACGCAGGTTAAGCCTTCGCGCGCATCATCGCCGGTAAAATTAACCTTTTCCTTTTTCGCAATGCCGCTGGATTGGGCGTAGTTATTAATAGTCCGCGTCAACGCTCCGCGAAACCCTGCCATATGGGTGCCGCCATCGCGCTGGGGAATATTGTTCGTGAACGGAAGGACATTTTCGTGATAACTGTCGTTCCACCACATTGCCACTTCTACACCGATGTCGTCACGCTCTCCCACCATATAAATGGGTTCGGGCATGATTGAGGATTTTGACCGGTCAAGGTATTTGACGAACTCTTTAACGCCGCCCTCATAGATCAATTCGCTTCTCAGGGGTTCCGCCGGACGCTCATCTTCTAGAATGATTTTTACGCCAGAATTGAGAAAGGCCAATTCGCGCAGACGCTTTTCCAATGTGTCAAAGGAGTATTCCAAATTTGAAAAGGTATCCGTGGATCCAAGAAAGCGCACTTCTGTACCCTTGCGTCCATTCGCATCCCCCGTCACGCGAAGATGTTCGGTCGTTTCACCATGTTCAAAGCGGGCAAAATGTTCTTTTCCGTTGCGCCAAACTCTAAGTTCAAGCCACACGGAGAGGGCGTTCACAACAGACACGCCAACCCCATGAAGACCGCCAGAGACCTTGTAAGAATTGCTGTCAAACTTGCCGCCTGCATGCAGCTGAGTCATGATAACTTCTGCTGCAGAAACGCCTTCTTCTTCATGAATATCTACGGGTATTCCGCGTCCATTATCGGCAACTGACACGCTGTTGTCTGAATGAATTTTTACATAGACATGATCGGCGTGACCCGCCAAGGCTTCATCGATCCCATTATCGACGACCTCATACACCATATGATGCAAACCGCTCCCGTCATCGGTGTCACCGATGTACATTCCGGGCCTTTTGCGAACAGCTTCTAAGCCTTTGAGAACCTTAATAGAATCTGCGCCATAGTCATTGCTGGTCTGCTCGTCCGTGGGCATCTATGCCCTCCTTTTTTATTTTGGCAGAGTATAGTCTTTTTCCACGTCAATGTCACGTCTCTGACATAAAATTTATTGTTTTAAGTGAACGGGATAAGGGTGCCGACACCAATCAGTAAAAGTCCGGAAATTATATTTATCCGGCGTACAGATGTTTTTGATTGGAGAAGCTCGCGCACCCTTTCAACCAGTAAGGCAAGCGTTATATTTCCGCTCATTGGGATGATTGCGGAAATTATCAAAATTATGCCAATATCTAACTTGGTCAAATCGCTGAGATCAAAAAAGCCGGGCAAAATGCCCATATAAAACAGGATGGCTTTGGGGTTACCTAAAATTACTGCTACGCCCGCCAAAAACCCATGCAATTTTCCTGGTCTGGAGAGAGCTTTGTTTTCGCTTAGAGATGTTTCGCCTTGACGCAACAAGGCTATTCCCATGATCAGAAAAATCAGTGCAGCGATCCATTTTAAATAATAAAGATACTCTCCAGATTCTCCGAGAATCCAATTCAATCCCAAAATTGCGGTCAGTGGCCAAATAATATCCCCCATCGCCACACCTAAGGCCAGAGGCCAAGCGCCACGAACACCATTTGACATGCTGCGTGCGAGAATCGCGATCCATACAGGTCCCGGCGTTAAAAACAAAATGAATATTCCAAAGGCGTAAAATATCAAATCTATAAGCGCGGCATTCATTGCAAAGATCTTTCTAAAAGTAGGAATTAAAAAGCACCTATTTCCTAATCTGTCAAAGCGCTTTCAGAAATACCATCCACCTCATCGACGCGAATATATTGAGCTCTTTCACCAAATTCTTCGAAAAGATCCCTTTCGGTACCGGTCATCCATGCCTGCAGGCCAAGTGCGCATATTTCCTCATAAAGTGCGGCGCGGCGATCCTTGTCAAGATGGGCCGAAACCTCATCTAACAGCAGCAAAGGTGCTTTGGCATGATCAAATGCGAGCGCGCGTGCATTGGCAAGAACGATTGAGATCAAAAGTGCTTTTTGTTCACCTGTTGAACATTGTGACGCTGGAATGCCCTTAGCATCATAGATACCGTAGACATCAGTTTTGTGGGGACCTACCATCGTACGTCCGGCGGCAAGATCCCGAAAGCGGCTTTCTTCGAAGGCGTCATAAAGATCTTCTGCTGTTTCGGGCAGGAAACCTTCGGTTTGTTGCAATTCTAGCCCCGCAAGGGGGAACTCTGTTGTTGAACCCTGTTGTGATGCGAGAATGGATTCCAATGCTTGCTCACGCGCCGTATTTATCGCGGCTCCTGCCTCTGCCATTTGCCGCTCAAGCGCTTTGTACCAATGAGGATCGCGCACCTGATCTTTGAGCAATCTGTTGCGTTCCCGCATCGATTTTTCATATCGCAGAGTATTTTCGGCATGTTTTGGAAAAAAGCTAAGCGTAATGCGGTCAAGAAAACGTCTACGTCCCTCAGCCCCTTCGATCCATAAACGATCCATAGAGGGGACCAGCCAGAGGACGCGCGAATCTTGGGCAAGCGCAAGTTGAGTTGCACTCTTGCCATCAATTGTTACTTCCCGCGCGGCACCGTTTAGCGAGGTAAAGACCATTTCCATCACGCGATCCCCCGATGCGACATGGCCGGTTATTTTCCAACCCAGACCATCGGGTTTGCGCATCATCGCCTCTGCACTTGCACCTCGAAGGCCGCGGCCTGGCGAAAACAAGGACACGGCCTCAAGAATGTTTGTTTTTCCGGATCCGTTTGGTCCTGAAATGGCTACAGGCCGTTGATCAAGACTAAATTTTGCCTGCTTGTGCGAACGAAAGTGGGAAATGGTAAGGGAGGTGAGATATGTCATAACTCCAATCCTCCGCCACTCAGTCGGGAAGTATTTACAGGGTCCAGCCCAGCGACTGACCTCTGATCAAACCCGCATGGGCATGACAACATAAATTGCGCTTGCATCATTGCCTTCGCGCATCAGTGTTGGATCACCTGAAGAGTTGAACAAGAACACGGCATTTTCACGGTCAACTTGGCTTGCGATTTCCAAAAGATATTTCGCATTGAACCCGATTTCCAGTTTTTCATCCCCGTATGCAACAGCAAGTTCTTCCTCTGCGGTACCACTGTCCGGAGAGTTTACGGAAAGGATGAGCCGATCCTCGTCAAGGGACAGTTTCACAGCACGCGAGCGTTCGGAAGACACGGTAGACACGCGATCCACGGCTTTGGCAAATTCGCTTGCGTCCACTTCCAATTTGCGTGTGTTACCCTGAGGAATGACGCGCGCATAATCGGGGAAAGTGCCGTCGATGACCTTTGAGGTCAACGTAATTTCCGGCGTGGCAAAACGAATTTTCGTTTCGGAGACAGAGACCGCAATTTGCATATCGTCTTCATCCAAAAGTTTGCGTAATTCCCCAACGGTTTTACGAGGTACAATCACACCGGGAAGGTCTGCGGCCCCTTCAGGAAGATCCGCATCAACACGGGCAAGTCTGTGACCATCGGTGGCCACGCAACGGATCACTTGACCGCCATCTGCATCTGCAACATGCAAGTAAACCCCGTTCAAATAATACCGCGTTTCTTCTGTTGAGATGGCGAATTTCGATTTGTCAAATAACCGCCGAAGCAATGGGGCAGGAGCCGAAAAATTCGCTGCATATTCTGAGGTGGCCATAATGGGGAAATCTTCCTTCGGCAATGTTGCCAAAGAAAAAACAGATCGCCCCGCTTCAACTGTCAGGCGTCCTTTTGCAGCATCATCAGTGAGCGTCACGAGTGCGCCGTCCGGCAGTTTGCGGACAATGTCATGCAATGTCACAGCCGATACGGTGGTTGCTCCAGCACGTTCCACGTGGGCCAACGCTTTGTCTAGAACCTCGATATCAAGGTCGGTTGCGCGAAATTGAACGTGTTCACCTTCTGCTTCGATCAGTACATTGGCGAGAATAGGAATTGTATTACGCCGCTCAACCACCGACTGCGCCTGAGAGACAGCCTTAAGCAATACACTGCGTTCTATACTCAGTTTCATAACCAACGCTCCTAAATTCGCCAAACGCTCCGTATCAGTAAAGTTTCAGAGCATGTTCGGATTTGATCCTCTTTTTCTATGCTAAAGTAAACCGCGTCAAGGGCAAGAGTAACCAAAGAAGTGAAGCGAAACACGAAGTGCTAATATTTAGGCTTCGAGCGCGCGCCGGAGCATGTCGACATCCTCGGCAACTTGCCCGTCAATGATCTGCAGATCTTCTATTCTTTTCACACCATGCATGACTGTTGTGTGATCTCGCCCACCAAAGCGGCGTCCAATTTCTGGTAAGCTGCGATTGGTAAGAACTTTAGACAAGTACATTGCAATCTGGCGCGGTCTTGCATATGTGCGCACGCGTCTTGGGCCGATCATGTCAGAAAGGCGGATATGATAATGCTCCGCAACTTTTCGCTGAATTTCTTCGACGGTCACTTTGCGTTCTGAACTACGCAATATGTCTGACAGACAATCCTGAGCCAATTCCAAGGTAATTGGGCGGGAAACCAAAGAGGCAAATGCGAACAAACGGGTTAGGGCGCCTTCCAGAACGCGCACGTTTGTCGCGATCCGCAGTGCAAGAAATTCAAGTACATTTTGCTCAATTGCAGTATCGGGATAATGTATGCGTTGCTGGTCCACCTTTGACTGAAGAATGCCCAGTCGCAGCTCATAAGTCGTCGGATGAAGATCAACGACCAAACCGCATTGTAGGCGGCTTTTGATGCGATCTTCCAAATCTTTGATTTCACCCGGAGCCTGATCAGCAGAGATGATAATCTGTTTATTCTGATCAACAAGGGCGTTGAAAGTATGAAAGAATTCTTCCTGAGTGCTATCTTTTCCGGCGATAAATTGAACATCATCTACCATCAAAACGTCAAAAGAACGAAAGAGTTGTTTGAAATCCATCATTTTGCGGTCGCGCAATGCTTGCACGAACCTGTACATAAATTGCTCTGCTGAAAGATAAATGACGCTCAGATTTTTGTGGTTTTTCTGGAGTTCCCACGCAATAGCGTGCATCAAATGGGTTTTCCCAAGGCCGACGCCACCATATAGAAACAAAGGGTTGAAAGTAACCGGTCCCGCCTCGGCTACACGTTTTGCTGCAGCATGGGCCAACTCATTGGGCTTTCCAACGACAAAATTTTCAAACGTAAACCTGTCATCCAAAGGCGCGCCTGGAAGATCACTTATATTTGAACCCTGCGCATTTGCTTTCGGGGCAGATCCAGTCAGTTTGTCTTTAACACCTGCAGGCTTTGCACCCACTTTTGATTTTGAATGAGCCTTGAAAGAGATTCTTTGGACCTCATTATCAAGTCTACTCACGTGATAAAGCAACAAATCCCCAAAATTCTGGGATACGTAATTTCCCAAAAATGTATTGGGCACTTCAAATATGGCGACACCATCCTCTACTTTTGAAAATTGTAATGGGGCGATCCAATTTGAAAAATTATTCTCTCCTACAGTTTCCCTCAATTCGTTCTGAAGAATACTCCAGTTTTTCTTTATCATGTTTCCCAATTCCCAGCAGCTGCCCCTTACGCGGACCATTGGCCTCATTCCACGTACCGCAATATTACAATTATAGTCATAACAATCACGTCTGGACGAAATCTTGTCCAGTTTGCGTCAAAATTGTTACCCGACTAAAATCCTAAAAAGAACATCATCCCAGCATATCAAAAGATGCTGCTGCCCAATTGCCTAAAGCACCCCCAGATGACGTTCCCCCCAAGATACGATGTGACTCGCCCATTTGTTTTAGCAAGTCTTTTAAAGGACGAGCAACAGAACTTACTTCTTGACAACAATTTTTATCAAAAAGAATCTCATTGTGGGAAATTACAATTAAATAAGGGCGCTAACAGCGCCCTAAAAATTCAAACATTTTGCGCTACTTAGCCGATCGCGTTCACGCGTGCCGCCAAACGCGACATTTTTCGCGCTGCCGTATTTTTGTGAAAGATTCCCTTAGAAACACCGCGCATCAGTTCGGGTTGTGCGGATCTGAGAGCCACGAGTGCTGATTCTTTATCTCCGCCCGCGATGGCTTCTTCTACCTTACGGATAAAGGTCCTGATCCGTGACCGGCGGTTTTTGTTCACAAGCCGATTGCGATCATTCTGGCGTGCGCGTTTTTTTGACTGAGGCGAATTTGCCATGGTCTACGTGTCCTATTCGTCCGGTTATTCCCTATGAAGCCCGCTCTTTATGCCCGACTCGCTCTGCTGTCAACCATCAACTGCAAACGAAAATGAGATATTCGTTATTTGTCTCTGAATTGGGCTTCCCGTTTTTCCATAAAAGCTGCCATTCCCTCTTTCTGATCTTCTGTCGCAAACAGGGAATGGAACACACGGCGTTCAAAAAGCAGCCCTTCTCGGAGCGTTGTTTCATAGGAGCGGTTTACCATTTCTTTGACGGCCATAACAGTGATCATGGATTTTTCAGCAATTTTGGTTGCCGCGCCAAGCGCTTCGTTCATCAGATTTTTGGCTGGAACAACACGGCTGACCAAACCACATCTTTCTGCTTCTTCTGCTTCCATGAACCGGCCAGTCAAATTCATGTCCATCGCTTTGGATTTGCCGATAAATCGCGTGAGCCGCTGCGTGCCTCCTAGCCCGGGCGATACTCCGAGATTGATTTCCGGCTGCCCAAATTTTGCAGTATCAGAACAGATAATGAAATCACACATCATCGCCAACTCGCATCCGCCCCCAAG
>Ga0129342_1000252_pt1 | contig 21594 bp, 20 predicted proteins | sample CPBDNA_5_FD_94426 | JGI IMG/M metagenome (GOLD analysis project Ga0129342, IMG submission 94426) | Freshwater to marine salinity gradient microbial communities from Chesapeake Bay, USA - CPBay_Sum_15_0.2_DNA | ecosystem: Environmental > Aquatic > Marine > Coastal | place: USA: Chesapeake Bay...
CCCGCAGGTAATATTAAATGCAAATCCTTTTGCAACTAGTGTAACGAGAAATCAATTTGGAGAGTTGATAGCAGTCAGTACCTCATATTTCAATGAAGAAAAAACTGAAATTAATGGTATAGACGCTGAGATGAATTTTTTTAAAATTACAGAATATGGTGATTTTAATTATTCTATTAAGGCAACACATTTTTCTGAATTTTTAACACCTGAGGATTCTATTGCAGAGGGTATGGAGGCGGAATCAATAATGGTTAATAGAGTAGGAAAGTTCAATTATGATGCTAATACTCATTCGCTACCAAAATTACGATTGAATACATTTTTAAGTTGGACAATAGATGATTTAGTGATGGGATTGAATACAAGGTATATAGAGGGCTATTCGAATGAACGGCAGATTCCATCAACTGCAATCATCCTTGGCTACACTAATTATGTTAAATCATTTTTGGTACATGACTTTTCAATAAAAAAATATTTCAATTTTTCCTCAGGTCAAATGGAGATAGGCATTGGAATTATTAATGCTTTTGATAAAAAAGCTCCGTTGCTCTATGACGCACCGGATTTTAGTTTTGATACTAGAGTGCATGATCCTAGAGGTCGATTGATTAATCTTTCTGCAGAATTTAACTTTTAGCAAATATGAAGGGTCTATCTAAAGACCCTTCACCATTCTCTTAGGGGGAAAGTACGCTAAGCATTAATGTGAATCAGTATTCAACTTCTATTAGGGGGAAAAGAATGAATACTTAGCGTACAGAAAAACAAATGCAATTCTTGTGCCAAAGTACTTATTTGAATCCCGCTTAAAAATTTTTTTGATGAAATATAAGAAAGATTATCTAAAAAAGGTGGTTTCTGACTGCTATGTGACCACAGATTAGTAGTAAGGCTCACAAAGAATTAGTTGTAATCCTCTGAAAGCCTTGCTGTGTATGGTGCCGGCAACAAGAGTCGAACTCGTGACCTGATGATTACAAATCAACTGCTCTACCAACTGAGCTATACCGGCAAAAAAAAATAATTATATACTTTTTATCATTTTGGGAAAGAGCAATTTGTTCCACCGATTCCACAATAGCCATTTGGGTTTTTGTCTAAGTATTGCTGATGGTATTCCTCTGCTAAAAAGTATTTGTCCTCAACTTTGATCTCTGTTGTGATGATTCCAAAACCAGAATCAATCAGAACTTCTTGATACAGTTTTAAACTTGCCTTAACAACTTCCAGGTCTGATTCATTCAAGCAGTAACATGCAGATCTATATTGCGTGCCCATATCATTGCCTTGTCTCATTCCTTGGGTGGGATCATGACATTCCCAAAAAATTTTTAATAAATCCATTAAAGAAATTTTTATAGGATCATAATCTACTTTCACAACCTCTGCGTGACCAGTGACGCCAGCACATACTAGTGCATATGTTGGATTTTGATGATCTCCTCCAGCATAACCTACTGATGTCATAATCACTCCAGGCAAAGACCAGAATTTTCTTTCAACACCCCAAAAGCAACCTGCACCGAAAACTATTGAAGCTATTTCATCTGATTGAATATGCATAATTTCTGTATTAAAGATTGTATGTATCATTGATTTAATATATTCCCTTAATAGAACATTCTCCCGAACTAATTATTTTTAGCTCTCTTTGAGTTTGAAGAAGCATTTTACCTTCCTCATTAATTCCATGAAAGACTCCAATCTCAGTATTTTTTTGATTGTTTGAAACAGCCTCTAATTCCATGCCCATATGCATACATCTTTTTTCCCAGGCCTCCTTCCAGTTCTCATAACCATTCTGTGAGTAATTAATAATGGCATGAAGAACGCTATTAATTAATTCTTCTCTTGGAAGGATGTCAGCTAGCTCACCTATTTCTCCCCACCATGATTCTTTGTTAGGCAGGGAGTAATTAATTCCAATGCCAACTATGAACTCAACGATACCTTTGTTTACTTCAGATTCGACCAGAATTCCACATATTTTTTTATTATGAATTAATAAATCATTTGGCCATTTCAAACCAGCATTAATTTTTTGACCAGAGACTGAGTCCATGGCTTCAGATATTAAAAGACCAATAATTAGACTCAGAGGTGCAGGATTGTGATTTTTAAATTTTACACTCATGTAAATATTGCCTGAGTCTGGGCTATACCACTGTTTTCCTTGCCTACCTCTGCCAGCAGTCTGTTGCTCAGAAATGACAACCAAAAAATCTTTATTTAAAAATGTTTCTTTTGCAAAGGTGCTTGTTGAATCCACTGTATCAAATAGATAAAAGTCTATATTTTCTAGATTTAAGCCTTTCAAAACTTCTTTTTGTGATAATTTATGCAAGTTGTTAATAATCTAGTTGACTTAAGTCCATTCTAGAACAAAAATAGCACCCTTGAAATGGAGGAGTGGCCGAGTGGTTAAAGGCGGCAGACTGTAAATCTGTTCTCTACGAGTACGTTGGTTCGAATCCAGCCTCCTCCACCATTTTTAATAAAATATTTACTACGAAAAAGGTTGAGTTTATCAATTTTTAAGGGGATAATACGCCACCTTAAATTTGGATGCTGTAATTCGGGCTCATATAGCTCAGCGGTAGAGCACTTGCTTGGTAAGTAAGAGGTCACCGGTTCAAGTCCGGTTATGAGCTCCATTTTATAGGTTGGTAGATTTATAGTGAATTTCAATAAATAGAGAGGCAAGAAATGGCTAGACAAAAATACGAAAGAACATTACCCCATGTCAATGTTGGAACAATTGGCCACGTTGATCATGGTAAAACTACACTAACTGCTGCTTTAACGAAAGTGGCTTCAGAAGTATATGGTGGCGAAGTCGTAGACTTTGCAAACATTGATAATGCCCCTGAAGAAAGAGAGCGAGGTATTACTATCGCTACTTCACATGTTGAGTATGTTTCAGATATAAGACATTACGCCCATGTAGATTGTCCAGGACATGCTGACTATGTAAAAAATATGATCACTGGTGCCGCTCAAATGGATGGAGCAATCTTAGTAGTAAGTGCAGCTGATGGTCCTATGCCTCAAACAAGAGAGCACATTCTTCTTGCAAAGCAAGTTGGTGTTCCAAGGATAGTTGTCTTTTTAAACAAAGCTGATCAAGTAGATGATCCTGAATTACAAGAATTAGTTGAAATGGAGATTAGAGAGTTGTTAGACGCATATGAATTTCCTGGTGATGACACTCCAATCATAGTCGGAAGTGCGCTTAAGGCTCTAGAAGGTGATACTTCTGATATTGGCGTTCCAGCTGTACAAAAATTAATTGAAGCATTAGACTCTTTTGTAGAAGAGCCTGTAAGGGAAATTGAAAAGCCTTTCTTAATGCCCGTCGAAGATGTATTCACAATCTCAGGTAGAGGAACCGTTGTTACTGGTAGAATCGAGCAAGGCATTGTTAAAACCGGTGATCCTCTAGAAATTGTTGGTATCACAGATACAAAAACAACAACATGTACAGGTGTAGAGATGTTTAGAAAATCTCTTGATGAAGGTAGAGCTGGTGAAAACTGTGGAGTATTGTTAAGAGGTATCGAAAGAGATGCAGTTGAGCGAGGACAAGTATTAAGTGCTCCTGGATCTATTAATCCTCACACAGAATTCGAAGCTGAAATCTATGTACTTAGCAAAGAAGAAGGCGGAAGACACACACCTTTCTTTAGTAATTATAGACCACAATTTTATTTCAGAACCACTGACGTAACTGGTGCTTGTGCCTTACCAGAAGGTACAGAGATGGTTATGCCTGGTGATAATATCAAGATGACAGTTAGTCTAATCGCTCCGATTGCAATGGAAGAAGGTTTAAAATTTGCAATTAGAGAAGGCGGAAGAACAGTTGGAGCTGGCGTAGTTTCAAAGATTATTAAGTAATTTAACAATTTAACAATTTTGCCGAGTTTAAAGCTCGGCATTTTTGTCTCTATTTATAGGAGAAAATTTAGGCCAGTAGCTCAACTGGTAGAGCGACGGTCTCCAAAACCGTAGGTTGGGGGTTCAAGTCCCTCCTGGCCTGCCAAGGAGCTGGTTTAAAGATAAATATGGCAAAGGGTAAAGCATCAAACATTGCCGATAAGGTAAAATGGCTTCTGTCCATAAGCATTTTTTCATTAGCTATTGTTGGTAATGGCTATTACACAGAAGTTGCTTTTTTTTACAGAGTTCTTGCCGTCGTGGGTCTTTTTATTGTTGCAACTATTATTTTAGCAACTACAGTTTTTGGAAAGAGTGCGGTCTCATTAATGAAGGAATCAAGAACCGAGATGAGAAGAGTTGTCTGGCCTACAAGAATGGAGACTACTCAAACCTTTATGGTGGTTTTTGGTTCTATTATCGTCCTATGCTTATTTTTTTGGGCGCTCGAATCTCTTCTTAGCTGGTTAACAAGATTAATTTTAGGATAATGATAAAGTGAATTGGTACGTAATCATGGCATATTCTGGATACGAACTTAAGGTCAAAGCTGCCCTTGAGGAAAGAATAGCCCTTGCAGGTTTAAAGGATCAATTTGGTGAAATTCTGGTACCAACAGAATCAGTCGTTGAGCTAAAAAGTGGTGCCAAGAAAAAGACAGAGCGAAAATTTTTTCCAGGTTACATCTTAATCGAGATGGAAATGAACGATGATACTTGGCAACTAGTCAAGCATACTCCTAGAGTCAGCTCATTTGTTGGTGGCAAAAAAGATAAGCCTTCACCTATTTCTAAGAGTGATGTTGATAACATCCTAAACAGGATTGAAGTTGGAGAGGAGGCCCCAAGACCTAAAACTTTATTTGAACCAGGCGAAGTTATCAGAGTTTGTGATGGACCTTTTAATGATTTTAATGGAGTTGTTGAAGAAGTTGACTACGAAAGAAGCAGCGTAAAAGTGTCAGTTCAAATTCTTGGAAGATCCACACCAGTTCAATTAGATTTCATACAAATAGAGAAAACATAATGGCAAAGAAGGTAGCAAAAATTTTAAAACTTCAGATACCTGCAGGAGCGGCAAATCCAAGCCCTCCAGTTGGACCAGCCCTTGGTCAGGCAGCAGTAAATATTATGGATTTCTGTAATGCTTTTAACGCAGAAACACAAAGCATGGAGAAGGGTTTACCGCTCCCCGTGGTAATAACTGTCTACGAGGATAAATCTTTCACTTTTGAGGTTAAATCAGCTCCTGCAGCAGTGTTAATAAAAAAAGCTGCTGGAATAACTAAAGGAAGTGGAGAGCCTAATAGAGAAAAAGTTGGTTCAATAACCAGGGCTCAATTAGAAGAAATAGTTACTGCAAAACAGAAAGATTTAAATGCAAATGATATGGATCAAGCAGTCAAAATTATTGCAGGTACGGCAAGAAGCATGGGAGTGGAAGTTAAATAATGACTAAACTTACAAAGAAGAAAAAACAATTAATGGAACTTGTGAATCCGGAGAATATATATTCTCTCGAAGAGGCAATGAATATTTTTCAGACTGTAAAATCTAATAAGTTTGATGAGTCTGTCGATATAGCCCTAAGACTAGGCATTGATCCAAGCAAATCTGATCAAAATGTAAGGGGTGCAATCACTCTTCCACATTCCCTTGGTAAAACAGTTACCGTTGCAGTTTTTGCTGATGGGGATCAGGCAAAGGAAGCCAATGAAGCTGGGGCAGAATTTGTTGGGATGGAAGATTTAGCAGAGAAATTTAAAAAAGAAGAAATTGAAGTCGATGTAGTTATTTCCTCTCAAGCTGCTATGAAGGTAGTTGGTCAATTAGGTCAGGTTTTGGGGCCAAAAGGCTTGATGCCCAATCCTAAAACAGGAACAGTTACAGAAAAAGTTGGAGAAGCAGTCAACAATGCCAAGTCAGGTCAAGTAAGGTTCAGAACGGATAAAAATGGAATATTGCATGGATGCATTGGAAAAGTTTCATTTTCATCCAGTCAAATTCAAGAAAATGCAGCGGCTATGATTGAAGAAGTAAAGAAATTAAAGCCAGCTACTGCTAAAGGTGCATATATTCGAAGCGTTGCTTTGAGTAGCACTATGGGACCAGGAGTGAAAGTTACTCCTGCATCATTAGTTGTATAAGTTTTAGGGTCTTTTTTTGACCCTAGATTGTTGCGTTAATCGCAGCCGTCAAAGACCGTAGGTGCGAAAGCTTAATTTCCTACGTAGGTGGTGTTCAAATTGCGAAGGCGGTTTGTCACCGATTAGCCGAAAGGCATTAATAGGAGAATTGCTGTGGCGTTAGCTAGAGAAGATAAAGAGAGAATTGTTCAAGAGGTTAAAGAAGTTTCGGCTTCCGCTTCTTCGCTTGTTATTTCAGATGCCAGAGGCCTCAAGGTTTCTGAGTTAACTGAAATAAGAAAAAAAGGAACAGAATCTGGAGTCCATATTCAGGTTATAAAAAACTCTCTTGCAAAATTGGCATTTGAAGGCACTGACTTTGGTTGCACTGATGAAGTGTTAACCGGCCCTTCACTTTTTGCATTCTCATATGCTGAGCCAGGTGCAGCAGCTAAGATGTTAAAAACTTACGCAAAAAACTTTGAAGCTCTTGAGATCAAAGCTTTAGTTGTGGAAGGGCAACTTCTAGATGGATCACAAATTGATGTTCTTGCATCTCTACCATCAAGAGAAGAAGCACTAACTCTTATTGCTGCAGTGCTTCAAGCGCCTATTGGTAAATTTGCAACACTTCTTAATGAAGTCCCAAGCAAGTTAGCCAGGGTTCTTTCTGCAGTTCGAGACAACAAACAGGCTAACGCCTAAATCTAGGAGAAAAAAATGGCAATATCTAAAGATGATATTCTAAGCGCGATAGAAGAAATGTCTGTAATGGACTTAGTTGAACTAATCTCAGCAATTGAGGAGAAATTTGGTGTTACTGCAGCAGCTGCTGTGGCTGCCGCTCCTGCTGCTGCTGGCGGTGATGCCGGTGAGGCTGCGGAAGAAAAAGATAGCTTTGATGTAGTTTTAACTGCTGCTGGTGATCAAAAAGTTCAAGTAATTAAAGCTGTTCGTGCTATTACAGGGCTTGGATTGAAAGAGGCTAAGGATTTAGTTGATGGCGCACCTAACACTTTGAAAGAGGGTGTTAATAAAGCTGACGCTGAAGAAATGCTTAAGCAGCTAACTGAGGCAGGGGCATCAGCAGAGCTTAAATAATCTTTCAATAAAACATTTTTAAAGGGCGACATATGTCATACAGCTATACAGAAAAAAGAAGAATTAGAAAAAACTTCGGAAGACTTCCAAAAGTAATGGAGCTTCCTAAGCTAATCGAGACTCAACTTGAATCTTATTCACAATTTCTTCAACAACACGTTGAGACAGGTGCAAGAGAGAATCAGGGTCTCGAAGAAGTTTTTCAGACTCTTTTTCCTATTACCAGCGTCTCTGGTAATGCCGCCCTTGAATATGTTTCTTATGAATTAGGAAAACCTGGCTATACAGTCCAAGAATGTTTAATTCAAGGGCTAAGTTATTCTGCCCCGCTTCGAATAAAGGTGCGACTTGTAATTTATGATCGAGATACTAATTTCCAAGAAGTAAAGGATGTTAAAGAAGGTGAAGTCTTCATGGGCGAAGTTCCCTTAATGACTGAAAACGGTTCATTTGTCATCAATGGTACTGAGAGAGTTGTAGTTAATCAACTTCATAGATCACCTGGCGTTTTCTTTGATCATGATAAAGGCAAAACTCATTCATCAGGCAAGGTGCTCTATTCTGCTCGTATTATTCCTTATAGAGGCTCATGGCTAGATTTTGAATTTGATCCAAAAGATAATCTTTTTTGTAGGATTGATAGAAGAAGAAAAATACCAGCTACCATAATCTTGAAAGCTCTGGATATGGGTACGGAAGAAATTCTTCAGCATTTTTACGAAATTGATAATGTGAAAATGGATAAAGCTGGAATCAGTGTAGAGTTAATTCCATCCAGATTAAGAGGTCAGACATTACCCGTTGATTTAAAGATCAAATCAAAGGTTGTTGTTGAAGCTAACAAAAGAATTACTGCAAGACATGTTCGTGAGCTCGAGGAAGCTAAAATATCCTCCCTTAAAGTTGAGGATGACTTCCTAATTGGTAAAGTTCTATCAAAAGACATATTTAATCAAGAGACAGGAGAAGTCTTGGTTTCTGCAAATACAGAAATTGATAACTCAATTATCGAAGTGCTCAGAGAAGCAAACATCGCTGAAATCCAAACTTTATATATTAATGACCTTGATAAAGGCCCATATATATCCACAACCTTGCGAGCTGATCCTACATCAAATCGTCTAGAGGCTTTGGTTGAAATATACAGAATGATGAGACCTGGCGAACCGCCAACTAAAGACTCTGCAGAGCAGCTGTTCCAAAACCTATTTTTCAATCCTGAGCGCTATGATCTTTCTGAAGTTGGCAGAATGAAATTTAACCGAAGATTGAAAGTAGATGCAGCAAAAGAAACACCTGGCATCCTTGATCTTGATGACATCTTAAGTGTTATGAAGGGAATAGTGGCAATTAGAGATGGGCATGACAATGTTGATGATATTGATCATTTAGGCAATAGACGCGTCAGATCAGTAGGCGAGATGACTGCTAACCAATTTAGAGTTGGATTGATAAGGGTAGAAAGAGCTGTCAGAGAAAGGTTGAGCATGGCTGAAGCCGATGAACTTGGTCCACAAGACCTCATCAATGCAAAACCTGTGACTGCTGCTATCAAAGAATTTTTTGGCTCAAGCCAGTTGTCACAGTTTATGGATCAAAATAATCCATTATCTGAGATTACTCATAAGCGAAGAGTTTCCGCTCTTGGACCAGGAGGATTAACTCGAGAGCGAGCAGGCTTTGAAGTTAGGGACGTGCATCCAACTCATTATGGAAGACTTTGTCCAATTGAAACGCCTGAAGGGCCAAACATTGGGCTGATTAATTCTTTTGCCTGTTATGCAAGAACAAATTCCTATGGTTTTATTGAAACCCCCTACAGAAAAGTTCTAAATGGTAAAGTCACCAATGATATTATTTATCTATCCGCAATTGATGAAGGAGAGCATATTATTGCTCAGGCCAACGCAGTCCTAGACAAGTCAGGGAAGTTTACCGATGATCTTGTACCTGTTAGGCACAAGGGTGATTCTGCTTTGATGAGTCCTGAAAGGATTGATTTGATGGATGTGGCTCCCCAGCAAGTCGTCTCTGTTGCAGCTTCATTAATACCATTTCTTGAGCATGATGATGCTAATAGAGCATTAATGGGTTCAAATATGATGCGGCAAGCTGTTCCAGTTTTAAAACCTGAAAAACCTCTTGTTGGAACTGGATTTGAAACTATTGTTGCCAGTGATTCCGGTGTTTGCGTTGTAGCTAAGAACAATGGTGTCGTTGAAAATGTTGACGCTGCAAGAATTGTTGTTCGAGTAACCGATTCTAAGAATTCCAACAATGCAGTTGATATTTATAACCTTACAAAATATACAAGATCGAATCAAAACACTTGCATCAATCAGAGACCACTTGTCTCAGTTGGAGATAAAGTCAAATTTGGTGACATTCTTGCTGACGGTCCATCAGTTGATAATGGTGAGCTAGCATTAGGACAAAACATTCGAATAGCCTTCATGCCATGGAATGGGTATAACTTTGAAGATTCTATTTTGATGTCTGAAAAAGTTTCAAGAGAAGATAGATTTACTTCTATTCATATTCAAGAATTAACTTGTATCTCAAGGGATACAAAACTTGGATCAGAGGAGATAACAGCTGATATCCCAAACGTTGGCGAAGGATCGCTAGGAAAACTTGATGAATGCGGAATGGTCTATGTTGGAGCTGAGGTCAAAGCTGGTGATATTTTAGTTGGTAAAATTACTCCAAAGGGTGAAACTCAATTATCACCTGAAGAAAAGCTATTGCGTGCAATTTTTGGAGAAAAAGCCTCAGATGTGAAAGATACTTCACTCAGAGTTCCATCAAGCATCAATGGAACAGTCATTGGTGTCGAAGTTTTCACAAGAGATGGTATGGAAAAAGATGAAAGAACTAAGTCAATTGAAGCTGATCATTTGTCTGTTGCAAAGAAGGATGCTGATGACCAGATTAAAATTATTAATGATGCTACAAGAATTCGCCTTGTTGATGTCATTAAAGGTTTAAAAATTTCTAAGGGTCCAGGTCTCAAAAAGGGTTCTACAGCCTCAGATGATGATTTATCAGAGCTAAGCCTTGATGATTTATTATCTGTAAGAACCGAAAATGAATCTGCAAATAGTAAAATTGAAGATGCTGAGAAAGCTTTAAAAAAATATCTCAAAGATATTCAAGAAAGCTTTGATGAGAAAAAACAAAAGATTACTAGAGGTCACGATCTTGCTCCTGGAGTAATCAAAATAGTAAAAGTATATCTAGCTGTTAAAAGAAGAATTCAGCCGGGTGACAAAATGGCTGGTAGACATGGTAACAAAGGTGTTATCTCAGAGATTATGCCTATAGAGGATATGCCATATGACAATGAAGGAAACCCTGTTGACATTGTCTTAAATCCTCTCGGTGTTCCATCTCGAATGAATGTTGGACAAATTCTTGAGACCCATATGGGAGCAGCTGCTAAAGGCATAGGTGAAAAAATCAATAAAATGATTCAAGCTAAAGCCAAAGCAGATGAGCTGAAAAAGTATTTAGATATTTTGTATAACAAAAATGCAACCATCAAAGAAGATTTAGATTCATTAAATAATACAGAAATTCAATCTCTAGCAAACAATCTTACTGATGGTCTGCCTATTGCAACCCCAGTATTTGATGGGGCAAAAGAATCTGAGATTAAAGACTTGCTCAAACTAGCTGAACTTCCTGAGTCTGGTCAAATGACTTTGTTTGATGGAAGGACTGGCAGACAGTTTGAGAGACCTGTAACAGTTGGATATATGTATATGATAAAACTAAATCATTTGGTTGATGATAAAATGCATGCACGTTCAACAGGTTCTTATAGCCTTGTTACACAGCAACCTCTTGGTGGAAAAGCTCAATTTGGCGGTCAAAGATTTGGAGAAATGGAGGTATGGGCTCTTGAAGCATACGGTGCTTCATACACTCTTCAAGAGATGCTCACAGTTAAATCAGATGATGTTCCTGGCCGAACAAAAATGTATAAAAATATCGTTGATGGAAACTACCAAATGGATGCGAATATCCCTGAGTCATTCAACGTACTAACAAAAGAGATTCGATCACTTGGAATTAACCTAGAACTTGATTCTGAAAATTAGGAGAAATAATTGAAAGATTTACTAAATTCGTTAAAGACTAAGCAAGAAGACTTTACTTCGATAACTGCTGGGCTTGCTTCTCCTCAAATGGTCAGATCCTGGTCATTTGGTGAGGTAAAAAAACCTGAAACCATCAACTATCGTACTTTTAAACCAGAAAGAGATGGCCTCTTCTGTGCAAAAATTTTTGGTCCGGTAAAAGATTATGAGTGTGTTTGTGGAAAATACAAGCGCATGAAGCATCGTGGTGTTGTTTGCGAGAAATGCGGAGTAGAAGTTACTTTAGCAAAAGTAAGAAGAGAGAGAATGGGTCACATAGAGCTTGCCGCTCCGGTTGCACATATTTGGTTTCTAAAATCACTTCCTTCAAGAATAGGATTGCTACTTGACATCACACTTAGAGAAATAGAAAGAGTTTTATATTTTGAAAGCTTTATTGTTACTGATCCAGGCTTAACAGAGTTAGAAAAATGTCAAATTTTAACGGAAGAAGAATATATTGAAGCTTTTGATGAGTATGGTGATGAGTTTACAGCTTCTATGGGCGCTGAAGCAGTTCAAATGTTATTACAAGACATTGATTTAGAAGAAGAAATAAAAATTATCCGCGAAGAAGTTCCACAAACTAATTCAGACACTAAATTAAAAAAATTATCTAAAAGATTAAAACTTCTTGAAGCATTCAATGAGTCCGGAAACAAACCAGAATGGATGATTATGAATGTTTTGCCAGTTTTACCACCTGATCTAAGACCACTGGTTCCCTTGGAGGGAGGTCGTTTTGCTACCTCAGATCTTAACGATTTATATAGAAGAGTGATTAATAGAAATAATAGATTGAAGCGTCTACTAGAGTTAAGCGCACCAGACATCATTGTAAGAAATGAAAAAAGAATGCTTCAAGAGAGTGTTGATGCTCTCCTTGATAATGGTAGAAGAGGTAGAGTAATTACAGGGACTAATAAGCGTCCATTGAAATCTTTAGCAGATATGATTAAAGGTAAAGGTGGTAGGTTTAGGCAAAACCTTTTGGGCAAACGCGTTGATTATTCAGGTAGATCTGTAATTGTTGCGGGTCCAAATTTAAAATTACATCAGTGTGGCCTTCCTAAAAAAATGGCGCTGGAGTTATTTAAACCCTATGTTTATGGAAAGCTTGAACAAAACGAGTTAGCTACCACAATCAAAGCAGCCAAAAAATTAGTTGAAAGAGAAACCCCTGAAGTTTGGGAAATTTTAGAGGAAGTGATTAGAGAACATCCAATCCTTTTGAATAGGGCTCCAACTCTTCATAGGTTAGGTATACAAGCATTTGAACCTCTTCTTGTTGAAGGCAAGGCTATTCAGCTTCATCCCTTGGTTTGTGTTGCTTTTAATGCTGATTTTGATGGTGACCAGATGGCTGTTCATGTTCCTCTTTCGATCGAAGCGCAGTTAGAGGCTCGCGCCCTTATGATGTCAACAAATAATATTTTATCTCCTGCAAATGGAGAGCCAATAATTAATCCTACTCAGGATATTGTTCTGGGCCTTTACTACATGACCAGAGATAAAGTAAATGTTAAAGGTGATGGCAGGGTCTTTAGTAATCCTGATGAAGTTCTGCGCGCATATGAATCGGAAACTTTAGATATACATGCAAATATCAAAGTTAGAATTACAAATGCTGACAAAGGAACTTTTCTAGAAGATACCACTGTAGGTAGAGTATTGGTTTGGAGAATCACTCCTATTGAGGTTGGTTTTGATAATGTAAATAAAACTTTAGATAAGAAATCCGTTTCTAATTTAATAGATATTTCATACAGAAAAGCTGGTTTAAAAGCTACGGTTATTTTTGCAGATCAGCTTATGTATCTTGGGTTCGAGCATTCAACACGTTCTGGGTCCTCTATCGGTGTAGATGATTTTATTATTCCGGAAGAAAAACCCTCTATTATTGATGCAGCAGAAAAAGAAGTTAAATCCATTGAATCTCAATATGAATCTGGTCTTGTTACTCAGGGAGAAAGATATAACAAAGTTATTGATATTTGGTCTCGTGCAAATGAAAAAGTTGCAAAAGCAATGATGTCAAAAATTAGCACTGATCAAGTAATAGATTCTGAAGGTAAAGAGATTGATCAGGCTTCCTTTAATTCTGTATTCATATATGCAGATTCTGGTGCCAGGGGCTCTCCTGCTCAGATTAGACAGCTCTCAGGAATGCGTGGATTGATGTCCAAGCCAGATGGCTCGATCATTGAAACACCAATTACAGCAAATTTTAGAGAGGGACTATCTGTACTTCAATACTTTATCTCTACCCATGGAGCTCGAAAAGGTTTAGCTGATACAGCCCTTAAAACGGCTAACTCTGGGTATTTAACCAGAAGATTATGCGATGTTGCCATGGACTCAGTTGTTGTTGAGGATGATTGTGGCACCGATCAGTCAATTATTGTGTCATCAATTGTTGAGGGCGGGGATATTATTCAGCCACTCACAGAAAGAATTTTAGGCAGAGTTATTGCTGAGCCAATTTTTAATGGAGACGAAGAAGAAGTTTATCCATTGGGTCACCTTATCGATGAAGATGCAGTTAAAAAAATTGAGGAATTAAATATCTCATCTCTTAAGGTGAGGTCACCAATGACTTGTGAAGCAAGTTATGGTGTTTGTTCTAAGTGCTACGGAAGAGATTTAGCTCGAGGTCACCTAGTTCATAGAGGCGAGGCTGTTGGAGTTGTAGCAGCTCAATCAATTGGTGAGCCTGGAACTCAATTAACCATGCGTACTTTCCATATTGGTGGTGCTGCATCTAGTTCATCTGAAGATAATGCAATTGTTGTGAATAATGCTGGAGTCATCAATTTTTCTTCAGACATCAAAACTGTTACCAACAAAGATAAGCAAGAGGTTGTTGTCTCAAGAAATAGTCAAGTTACTCTTACTGATGAAAAAGGTAAGTTGATTGAGCAGCATAAACTAATTTATGGATCTACTTTATTCGTGAAGGATCAAACTAGTGTTGAGCCTGGACTTAAAATTGCAGGCTGGGACCCATACACTCGTCCAATTATCAGTGAAGTTGAGGGAATTGTTCAATTTACTGACATAGATGATGGAGTAACTGTTCGCTCAAAAACTGATGAGCTAACTGGATTAAGCAGTATTGAGGTTATCGATGTGGCTGAGAGACCTTCGGCAGGGAAAGATAAAGTCCCATCTATCGCTTTGGTTGATGCAAAAGGTAAACCTGTTCCATTGGGGGAGCACAAAACGCCTGCAAACTATTCTTTGCCAGCAAAGGCATTGGTCAATTTAAAGAATGGTAAAAAGCTACATGCAGGAGAAGTCTTGGCTAGGATACCTTTAGAAGGATCAAAAACTAAAGATATCACCGGTGGTCTTCCAAGAGTGGCAGATCTTTTCGAGGCTAGAAAGCCAAAAGATGCAGCTGTTCTTGCTGAAGCAAGTGGGATTATTGCCTTTGGAAAAGAAACCAAGGGTAAAGTGAGATTGGTGATTACTCCTGATGGAGCTACTAAAAAAACTCAAAATGTTGAAATGCTTATTCCTAAACACAGAATTCTTACTGTATTCGAGGGTGAAAGAATTGAAAAAGGTGACATTATCTCTGATGGCCCATTAAGCCCTCATGATATTTTACGTTTGAGAGGTATCCCTCAGTTAACTAACTTCATAGTTAATGAGATTCAAGATGTATATAGGCTTCAGGGTGTTTTAATTAATGATAAGCACATTGAAACTATTTTGCGCCAAATGCTTAGAAAGGCATTAATTATTGATGGAGAAGACACCAAGTTTATTCAAGGTGATCAAGTTGAATATTCAGAGTTAGTTATAGAAAATGAAAAAGCTGTTGCAGCAAATAAAGAGCCTGCTCGCTTTGAAAGAGTATTGCTTGGAATTACTAAAGCCTCACTTACAACTAATTCATTTATTTCTGCTGCTTCTTTCCAAGAAACCACCCGAGTGCTTACAGAAGCATCTGTAACTGGCAAAGTGGATTATTTAAGAGGATTAAAAGAAAACGTTGTTGTGGGCAGGTTGATACCTGCTGGAACAGGAATGGAGTTCCATGACCAAATGGCAGCCAAGAAAGCAAGTGATTCATCTGAATCTATGCTATCTGAAGATGATATCGAAGCCGCATTACGACAAGAATTACAAGAAACTGAGGAATAATGTTGACCGTAGTGAATCATGTCTATAAAATCGCGTCCAACTAATAAATTATGGCTACTGTAAATCAACTAATAAGAAAACCTCGCAAACCTAAAGTGAGGAAAACCGATGTTCCTGCATTGGAAAAGTCCCCACAGCGTAGAGGGGTGTGTACACGTGTATACACAACCACTCCTAAGAAACCAAACTCAGCTTTAAGAAAAGTATGCAGAGTTAGGTTAACAAGTGGCTATGAGGTAACTTCTTACATCGGTGGTGAAGGCCATAATTTGCAAGAACATTCTGTTGTTCTCATTCGTGGTGGAAGGGTAAAAGATCTTCCTGGAGTTCGATATCATACTGTTAGAGGTTCCTTAGATACATCTGGTGTCGCAAATAGAAAACAACGCAGATCCAAATATGGTGCCAAAAAAGGTAAATAAGCATGCCAAGAAGAAGAAGTCCTGAAAAAAGAAAAATACTACCTGATCCTAAGTACAAAGATATTATCGTAGCCAAGTTCATGAACCACATCATGAAAGATGGCAAAAAATCTGTTGCTGAAAAGATTGTTTATGGTGCTTTTAACAAGATTGATCAAACTGCAAAAACTGATCCTGTTGAATTATTTAAAAAGGCTTTAGATACTATCGGTCCAATGGTCGAGGTTAAATCAAGAAGAGTTGGTGGTGCAACGTATCAAGTTCCAATAGAGGTTAGACCCTCTCGAAGGCAAGCTTTAGCAATGCGTTGGTTAGTTGAGGCTGCAAGAAAAAGAAGTGAAAAGTCTATGGATCATAGACTTGCAGGTGAATTAGCTGATGCTGCAGAGGGAAAAGGATCTGCAGTCAAGAAAAAAGAAGACGTTCATCGAATGGCTGAAGCTAATAAAGCCTTTTCACATTTCCGTTTTTAATTAGTATTATTTCATAGGTTTTTATATGGCTAGACAGACTGAACTTAGTAAGTACAGAAACATTGGTATTTGTGCTCACGTTGATGCTGGCAAAACAACTACTACCGAGAGAGTTCTTTTTTATACCGGCCTATCTCATAAAATCGGTGAAGTTCATGATGGAGCTGCAACCATGGATTGGATGGAGCAAGAACAAGAAAGAGGTATCACAATTACATCTGCTGCTACCACATGTTTTTGGTCAGGCATGGAGCAACAATTTCCTCAACATAGAATTAATATCATTGATACCCCTGGTCACGTAGACTTTACTATCGAGGTTGAAAGATCATTGAGGGTATTGGATGGAGCAGTTGTAGTATTTTGTGGCACTTCCGGCGTTGAGCCTCAATCAGAAACGGTTTGGAGACAGGCTGATCGATATGAAGTTCCTAGAATAGTATTTGTAAATAAAATGGATCGAGCGGGAGCAGATTTTTCTCGTGTAACTAATCAAATCAGAGATAGGCTGAAAGCAAATGTTGTGCCTATGCAATACAACATTGGTGCAGAAGAAGATTTCAAGGGTGTTGTTGATCTGGTCAAAATGAAAGCTATTTTTTGGAATGAAGATGATCAAGGGTTAACTTTTGAAGAACAAGATATTCCAGAAAATATTTTGAGTACATGTGAATCATTACGAGAATCTATGGTTGAAAGTGCTGCAGAAGCAAATGAAGAGTTAATGAATGCTTATTTAGAAAACGGTGAATTATCTGCTGAACAAATTAAAGCTGGCATTAGAATAAGAACACTTGCAAATGAAATAGTTCCAGCGTTTTGTGGTTCTGCATTTAAGAATAAGGGTGTTCAAGCTGTTCTTGATGCTGCGATAGAGTATCTACCAGCCCCAAATGAAGTAAAGGCAATCAAAGGATCTTTACCTAATGATGAGGAGGTTGAGGTAACTAGGTCTTCCTCGGATGAAGAGCCATTTTCAGCATTAGCTTTTAAAATTGCTACTGATCCATTTGTTGGAACTTTAACATTTATCAGGGTATATTCTGGCGTTCTGTCAGTGGGTGATGGCGTCATGAATTCAACCAAGGCAAAAAAAGAAAGGGTTGGAAGAATGGTGCAAATGCATTCAAATGACCGAAATGAAATTAAAGAAATACGTGCTGGTGATATCGCTGCTTGCATAGGTCTAAAAGATGTAACCACTGGAGACACTCTTTGTGATTTAAGTGATCAAGTTGTTCTTGAAAGGATGGATTTTCCTGAACCAGTGATATCAGTTGCTGTAGAGCCTAAAACAAAATCAGATCAAGAAAAAATGGGTGTCGCTCTTGGAAAACTTGCCCAAGAGGATCCGTCTTTCAGAGTGCACACCGATGAAGAGTCAGCCCAGACAATTATTTCAGGAATGGGAGAACTTCATCTAGACGTTTTAGTCGATAGAATGAGAAGGGAGTTTGACGTAGAGGCAAATATTGGAAAACCTCAGGTCGCTTATCGTGAAACAATTAGGGATACAGTCGAGGTGGAAGGAAAATTTGTCAGGCAAAGCGGTGGTAAGGGTCAGTATGGCCATGTCTGGCTTAAATTAGAGCCTCTCGGGCTAGATGATGAATACGAATTTGTAGATAACATTGTTGGAGGTGTTGTTCCAAAAGAATACATACCTGCAGTTGATAAGGGTATTCAAGAGCAGATGAAAAACGGTGTTATTGCCGGTTACCCACTTCTTGCGCTCCGAGCAACTTTATATGATGGGTCCTTTCATGATGTTGATTCAAGTGAGATGGCCTTTAAAATTGCTGGATCAATGGCTTTGAAGGAAGGCTGCCTTAAAGCACGTCCAGTCCTTTTGGAGCCTATGATGGCTGTAGAGGTCGTTACACCAGAAGAGCACATGGGTGATGTAGTTGGTGATCTAAATAGACGAAGAGGGATAATTTTAGGAATGGATGAAATTCCAACTGGTAAAACGGTAAGATCAGAAGTACCTTTATCTGAGATGTTTGGATATGCAACAGATTTAAGGTCTGCAACTCAAGGTAGAGCAAGTTTTTCTATGGAATTTCTTAAATATGCAGAAGTTCCAAATAACATTGCTGAACAGTTGAAAACAACTTAAAAATACATCTTTAAATACTGTAAATTTGTTGACATAAGGGGCTTTAGAGTCATAGAATACGCAACATTTTGCATAAAGAAGAAATATAGGAACTAATAAAATTGGACAATCAATCAATAAGAATTCGATTAAAAGCTTTTGACTATCGTTTGATTGATGCTTCAACTAAATTAATTGTTGAAACTGCAAAAAAAACTGGCGCGATTGTAAAAGGACCAATTCCTTTGCCTGTAAAAAAAGAAAGAACAACAATCTTGAAATCTCCGCATAAAGATAAAGATGCTAGAGATCAGTATGAGATAAGAACATACAAGAGACTTATGGATATAGTAGAACCCACAGATAAAACTGTTGATGCTTTAATGAAGCTTGACCTTTCATCTGGGGTAGATGTGCAAATTAGTTTAGGCTAGTTTGTTACTTTTTTAACGCTTAGCGGCCATAGAGGGTTATAAGCCCCGTATAAAAGGAGATAAAATTGAGCATTGGCTTAGTTGGAAAAAAATCAGGGATGTCTAGACTTTTTCAAGAAGATGGCACTTCAGTTCCTGTAACAGTCATATCAGTTGCGGCAAACTTCGTTGCAGACATTAAAACTCATGAAAAACATGGCTATAGTGCTGTTGTCGTCTCAAAAAATACAAATAAAAATTTAACAAAATCATCTACAGAATTTTTCAAGAAACAAAACATCCCTAATGGAGAGCTATTTGAGTTTAGAACGGAGGAAACCGACGATCTAAAAATTGGTCATCATTTAACTGCTGATATATTTGAAGTTGGAAAGCTGGTCGATGTATCTGGAACATCTAAAGGTAAGGGTTACGCAGGTGTTATTAAAAGACATAATTTTGCTATGCAAGACGCAACTCACGGTAATTCTTTGGCTCATAGGGCTCATGGCTCAATCGGCCAATGTCAAACTCCCGGAAGAGTTTGGAAAGGAAAAAAAATGTCAGGTCATATGGGGCATGAAACAAAAACTGTTCAAAGCTTGGAATTGATAGGTGCTGATGTTCAAAATAATCTTCTTTATGTTAAAGGAGCGGTTCCAGGTTTTAACGGCTCTACATTAAAAATTACCCCTGCGGTGAAGCAAAGATGAAATTAGATTTACTTAACATCGAAAATAAAAAAACGGATGTCCAAATCTCTGAGACAACTTTTGGCAAAGAGTTCAATGAAACCCTTGTTCATCAAGCTGTAGTTACTTATTTAGCCGGGTCTAGGCAAGGCTCTCATAAACAAAAAACTAGGTCTGAAGTTAGGGGTGGCGGTAAAAAACCATACAGACAAAAAGGAACCGGGCGTGCGCGAGCAGGAACGATCAGAAGTCCAATTTGGAGAGGTGGTGGAGTTGCTTTTGCAGCCACACCAAGAGACTATTCTAAAAAAATTAATAAAAAGATGTATAGAGCTGCTATCAGTTCTATTTTTTCTGAGTTGCATAGACAAAATCGTTTAGTTGCTATTGAGCAACCAAAATTTGAAGCCCCTAAAACAAAAGAAATGAACAGCTTTTTAAATCAATTCAATCTCAATAATGTACTTATCATTCTTGATGAAATGGATACAAACTTATATCTTTCCGCTCGAAATATACCCCATGTAGATGTTGTAACTGTCAAGGAAATTAATCCAGTAATTTTATTAAGATCAGAGAAAGTTGCAGTGACACCTGCAGCATTTAAGTTGTTAGAGGCATGGGTCTAATGAATAAAGAAAAATTACTTACACTGATTGATGCTCCTTACATAACAGAAAAGTCTACTTCTGTTGGTGGTATGAACCAAGTTGTATTCAAAGTAGATTTGTCTGCATCAAAATTAGAGATTAAAAAAGCTGTTGAAGACTTGTTTGATGTCAAGGTAAAAAGTGTTACAACATCAACGCAAAAAGGTAAGACAAAAAGAAATAGATTCGGAGTCTACAAAAGATCAGATTTTAAGAAAGCCTTTGTTTCATTGAAAGAAGGTTCTGAAATTCAATTTGAGGGCATCAGTTAATCATGGCAGTTATTAAAGCAAAACCAACCAGCCCTGGCAGAAGAGGTGTTATTTCAATTAAGTCTGATCTCTACAAAGGTCGACCTCATAAAGCTCTTCTAGAAAAAAAATCAAAAAATGGTGGAAGAAATAATAATGGTAGGATTACCGTTAGACATCAAGGTGGTGGACATAAGCAGCACTACAGAGTTATTGATTTTAAGCGTGATAAGTTAGATGTCCCAGCTGTTGTCGAGAGAATCGAGTATGATCCTAATAGATCAGCACACTTGGCGTTGCTTAAATATGCTGATGGTGAGAGAAGATATATTATTGCTCCAAGCAAAATTAAGGTTGGAGACCCAGTGTTGTCAGCAGATCATACTGAAATGAAAGCTGGTAACTGCATGAAATTGCTAAATATTCCACTTGGAACAACAATTCATTGCGTTGAAATGAAGCCTGGCAAAGGCGCGCAAATAGCTAGAAGTGCAGGCACCTCTGCAAGATTAGTTGCTAAAGAAGGGATATATGCAACTCTTAGGTTGCAATCTGGTGAGATGAGAAAAATTTTATCAGCTTGCAAGGCAACTCTAGGAACAGTTTCCAATCAAGAAAACAATTTGCGTTCATTAGGAAAAGCTGGAGCCAAAAGATGGCGTGGTGTAAGGCCAACTGTCAGGGGTGTAGCTATGAACCCAGTGGACCATCCTCATGGTGGAGGGGAAGGAAGAACTTCTGGTGGCAGGCATCCATCAACTCCATGGGGCATACCAACTAAAGGATATAAAACAAGAAAAAATCAACGAACAGATGATCTGATTGTTAGAAGAAGAGGTAAAAGGAAATAAATAATGCCTAGATCACTTAAAAAAGGACCATTTATTGATTTGTCACTGCAAAAAGCAGTTGATAAATCAATCAGTGAAAATAGCAAAAAGCCAATTAAAACATGGTCAAGAAGATCTATGATTAGCCCAACCATGGTTGGACTAACTATATCTGTTCATAATGGAAGGCAGCATGTCCCCGTATATATAAATGAAGATATGGTTGGCCATAAGCTTGGTGAATTTGCTATAACCAGGACCTTTAGAATGCACTCTGGTGACAGGAAGTCAAAATAATGGAAA
>Ga0129342_1000253_pt1 | contig 21588 bp, 21 predicted proteins | sample CPBDNA_5_FD_94426 | JGI IMG/M metagenome (GOLD analysis project Ga0129342, IMG submission 94426) | Freshwater to marine salinity gradient microbial communities from Chesapeake Bay, USA - CPBay_Sum_15_0.2_DNA | ecosystem: Environmental > Aquatic > Marine > Coastal | place: USA: Chesapeake Bay...
CTACCCATGTGTATTTTCTTACCTAGTTCACCAACTTCTTTTGTAAGAGCCTGTTCAATATTCATATGTACATCTTCGTATTTAATAGACAAAGAAAGTTTTCCTGAATTATATTTTTTTTGAACGGCATTCAGCCCTTTGACAAGAGACCTCGATTCTTTTTTAGAAATTATCTTACAATCAGAAAGCATTTCTGCATGAGCAATGCAAACTTTTATATCACAATCAAACAGAAGATGGTCGATACTAATGCTCTCAGAAAACTCAAGTACGTCTTCATCAAGCCCTTTTTTAAATCTTCCTGACCATGTTGAGTTTTTCATAATAAATTCATTGAAGTTTTAATATATGTCATATTGCAAGTATACTATAACTGGAAAGTTGGTAATGCAATAATCATGAATAAAATTAAACTGGCGACTCGAAAAAGCCCTTTAGCGCTAAAACAGGCAAATATGGTCAGAGATTATCTAATAGATAATAAAACTTTCAGCGAAATTATTCTTGTGCCTATGACAACCGCGGGTGACAAAGTTGACAGCCAAACATTCAAAAGAGACGGAGGAAAAGGTCTTTTTTTAAAAGAGCTTGAGAGTTGTTTGATCAGCGGAAAAGCAGACATAGCAATACATTCTATGAAAGATGTTCCTGCAAAAGTTGATACTAGATTTGCTGTTAGCACAATAATGAAAAGAGAAGATCCTAGAGATATATTCATTTCGGAAAAATATAAGAGATTAGCAGATGTTCAGAAAGGCACAATAGGTTCGTCTAGCCCAAGAAGGCAGGCAATGATAAAAAACAAATACAGTAAACTAGAGACAAAAGAAATAAGGGGCAACATTCAAACAAGACTTAAGAAGCTTAAAGAAGATAATTTAGACGGTATAATACTTGCTAAAGCAGGACTCAAAAGAATGGGCATCTCTGATGTAATTACAGAAAATTTAGACTTAAATGATTTTTTACCGTCGCCAGGACAAGGAATCTTATGTCTAGAGTGTTTGTCTACAAATGAGACAATAATAAAAAAAATAAAAAAAGTTATAGATAAAAACACTGAAATTTGTAGCATCACTGAAAGGTTGTTTGCAGAAAATATTGATGGCGACTGCTTCTCCCCTATTGGAGCGCATGCTGTGATTAAAAATAATTTTTTAACACTGACCGGTTATGTGGGGTCTTTAGATGGTAAAGATTTTATAAAAAATAAAGTTTCAGGAAAAAAAGATGATCATATTCAGCTTGCAAACAAACTATCTGATGTATTTATAAAACTAGGGGCAAAAAGGATGTTGAAATGCTAGATGTGATACTTGTATCTAACTTCTCGATGAAGGATGAGCTCTCTGAGTTATTAAATAATAGTGGTTTTGATTTTCATGATTGTCTTATTCAGGATATACAACATATCGAGAGGTATCCTATCGATGATGAGTATAAAACTATTATTATCCAAAGTGCCAATGCTATTAAGAAAATAGACTCAAGCAATAACCATATATACAACACAGAGCGAGTATATGGTATTGGGCCAAACTGCAAAAACTGGGCGGAGAAGAAGTTTGGGATAAAATGTCTTATTCCGGATGAAGAGTATTCAAGTGTAGGTTTAATAAAAAAAATAGAATCAGATATGTACAGCCTTGGTAAAACATTACTTCTCAAGGGTATCGGCGGAAAAGAAACAATAATCAATTATCTTAAAGAGAAAGATATGAAATTTAATGTCTGTGATGTGTACGAACGTGTTCTAAATCTTGATAACTTAGCTAAAGTAGCTGAGATGACATCTAAAGAATGCATAATAATTGCGTTTAGTAAAAGTAGTATAGAGCCTCTAATAAATGAAAAAAAAGCTGATTTAAAAAAAATACATTTTTTTATTCTTGATAAGTCTGATGAACAAATTTTAAACAGGAATGATGTAGCGTCGATTACTATGATTGATGATATCTATGATATCAAATCGTTAGCTAATAAAATACGCGAGATAAATGGATAGAGTATATTTAATAGGTAATGGGTATGTGTGTAATTTTATAACTGCTAAATTCAGCAGTAAATATGATTTTGTAGGAATCTGCAGGTCAAAAAAAGATAATTGTGCTCATAATTATTCCATAGATGTATCCAATGACAGTGGGATGTTAAAAGAAATTATAGATAAGGATGGTTATGTTGTTTATCTAGCTCCTCCACAAAACACAGGTCTTAAAGATCAGATATTGGTTAAATTTTTGTCCTCAGTTGTAAAAAGAAAGGTCAAAAAGATTATTTATATAAGTACTAGTGGTGTTTATGGTGACAGAAAAGATGCGCTAGTAAGTGAAAACGAGAAAATAATGCCCCTTACTGAGAGAGCACAAAGAAGAGCTGATGCCGAATATCAAATTAAAAATAGTGGCATCAAGTATACAATACTTAGAGTTCCTGGCATATACGGCAAAGGGCGTCTACCTTTGAAGAGAGTAAACGATAGATTGCCGCTAATTAAAAACGAGATCTGTAAACACACAAACCTAATTAATGCTAAAGATTTATCAAATATAATCATACAAACATTAACAAATAATAATACAGACAACATAATAATGAATGTTAGTGATGGCACACCAATTAAAACAACAGAATATTATCTACATATATATGATCAATTAAATATGAAATATCCAGAATTCATAGACTACGAAAAAGCTAACAAAACTTATGACTCGAAGAGAAAGAGTTTCATAAATGAATCAAGGATATTAGACGTGTCGTTAATGAATGAGATTTTTCCAGATATTATTGAATACAAGGACATAAAAGAAGGTATCAAAGACAGCTTAGAATAAAGTTATTTTCTTTTAGTTTTGAGCCACGATATCAAAGGTTTCCACTCTTCTCTATCTTGTGCGGTCATAGATTGGCCCATATCAAATATACCAATACCTTTTTTTGCAGCATTTATATAATTGGTATTGTCGCGAAAAGCGGTAACATACCTTATCCCCTTCTCCTTCACAAGGTAATCATCTAACTCTTCAAATATATTTGTATTAGCTCTACATCTGTTTGCCACAAGACAAATATCTGTTCTGTTTCTGACAACGCTACCAAGATTTCTTATGGATTTAAGAAAGTCCTTCGCAGCGGACATATCTATGGGAGATGGAAGCACGGGTATAATTATTTTCCTTGCTTTTTTTATGTATGTTTCTAATCTAGCGCCATATATTGCTGCAGGCACATCAATAATCGTAATATCATTTACTTTAGACGATGTTTTATTGGGAAGCGATGACAATCCTTTGATTTTAGCCTTTGTTATTGGCCTTGATGAAAGCCAATTTAATGAAGATGCTTGAGGATCTAAATCGACAAGAGTGACATTAAATGAATTTACTGCATAATATGCAGCAAGATTAGTGGATATTGTTGTTTTGCCTGAACCGCCTTTAGCGTTTATTACCATTATGCTAGACATATATACCTCTATTATAAATATAGCAGACTATGCCTATTAGTCTAGATATGATTTTCTATCTCTATCATAACTGGTGCATGGTCAGATGTTTTTGGCTGTTCTTTGCACCATGATTTGTGCCTTGTGTCCTTATGGACTTCATATTTTTTGATAGATTTATATGTTATTTGGCTTGCTAAAAAAAGATCAATTCTATACCCAATATCCCTATGAAAAGCTCCGCCACGATAATCCCACCATGTGTAAGGAGATTCATTTGTTTTATCATTGTAACAATCGTTTAAACCTAGGTTTATAATAGATTGAAGCGCATCTCTTTCTTTGTCAGAACATAAAATATCGTCTGCCGAAAAGTTATAAGCATCTTTTTTCCTCGGCACAATATTAAAATCTCCCAGGACAATGAGCTTAGGATGCAGTTTAAGTTGTTCGCTAATATACTTAGATGCCTTATCGAGCCAATTGAGCTTATGTAGATATTTGTCAGAATTAATAGCCTGACCATTGACAACATAGAAATTAATGACTCGTACACCATGGTAGGTTCCAGCTATAGACCTCTTCTCATCATCTGTTATGTTCACAGGATTAAGCTCTATATTTTGTCCTTTTATTTTTGAAATTATTGAAACACCATTGTATGTTTTCTGGCATGTTTGAACGCTTTCATACCCAGCGTTATGCAGTGCTTCTAACGGATACTTTTCATCTAAACATTTAAGTTCTTGCAGACATAAGACATCTGGCTTGTATTCGTTTAAATATTTTAAGATGTTTGGTAGTCTTACGTTTATTGAGTTAACGTTCCAAGTGACAATTTTCATTAAACGTCTACATGATCTAACATATTGGATGAAGCTACAATAAACTCTCTTCTTTTTTCAACATCTTCACCCATCAAAGTGTCAAAAACAGTGTAGTCATCATCGGGTATCTGAGCAACCTGCAGCAAAGATCTTGTCTTAGGATTCATGGTTGTCTCAGCAAGTTGAGATGGATTCATCTCTCCAAGACCTTTATATCTTTGGAGAGATATAGACTTTCTAGATGTCTCCAGTGCATATTCACAAAGTTCATGCATACTAGAAAAGCTCTCATTGAGAGAGTCTCCAACAAGAGAAAGTTGTTTGTTGTGGAATTGACATAGATTTATGGACATTAAATTGATATAAGTCTGTGAAGAGAAAAACTTTTTATTGATAGGCAGTACTGTTGGGTCAACAATTCCGTTAACTTTTTTAATAATATTTATTTGAAAAGATTCGTGTTCAAGAATTTCATATGAAAATTTATAAGTGATGTTAATAGGAGATAATGATCTAACAGCATCAGCTAAATGTTTAATATATTTATCAAGCTCTGATGTATTATTTTTATTTTTTACAGAAAGTATCGGGATGAATGACATGGCCTTTAATACAATTTTATCTTTTGACTTACTGATGTTCTTGAGGATAGCAGGAATGCGTGAGTAGTTAATTAAAACGTTACATGATTCCTGAGAGTTTATTTTATTTTGTTCAGAAATAATATGTTTATTATCAAAGAAGGATGTTGATAAAAACGTGTTGAGCTCTTCATCATTTGAAATATATTTTTCTGACTTACCTTTTTTTATTTTATAAAGAGGAGGTTGAGCAATAAAGATTCTTCCATCATCAAATAGCGGTTTCAATTTTCGCGCCAAGAGCGTTAGTAGTAAAGTCCTGATATGAGCGCCATCAACATCTGCATCGGTCATGATAATAATTTTTCCATATCTTAGTTTAGAAATGTCAAAGTCTTCAGAATCATGATTGAACCCACATCCTAAGGCAGATATTAAGGAGCCTACTTCAGTAGAAGATAAAATTTTATAGTCTTGTGAACGTTCACTGTTCATGATTTTTCCTTTTAGAGGGAGTATTGCTTGAGTTTTTCTGTCTCTTGCTTGTTTAGCAGAACCACCTGCTGAGTCCCCTTCAACAATAAATAATTCACATAGTTCTCTGTCTTTTTCTTGGCAGTCTGCTAACTTACCAGGTAGATTAGCAATACCAAGAGGGTCTTTTCTTCTAATTAAGTCTTTAGCTTTTCTTGCCTCTTCCCTTGCGATTGCAGCCTGCTGAATTTTGTTTATTATTAACTTTCCATCTCTTGGATTTTCTTCAAGAAATTCAGAAAGCTTAGAAGATAATGTAGTTTCTGTTAAAGTTTTTATTTCAGAAGATACAAGCTTGTCTTTTGTTTGAGAAGAGAATTTAGGGTCAGACATTTTTATGGAGATAATGGCTACAAGCCCTTCTCTGCAGTCCTCGCCGGTTATCTCAAATTTATGTTTACTATTCATTTTATTAGAGTAGCTATTAAGTGATCTAGTTAGTGCAGACTTAAAACCACTTAAATGTGTGCCGCCATCTTTCTGATAAATATTATTGGTAAAGCATAGAATTTGCTCTGTATATGAAGATGTCCATTTCATTGAGATTTCAACAGAATCATTACCTTTTTTAAATGGTTCAATATATATCAGCTCATTATGAATTTCTTTCTTGTTCTGAAGGATTTCATTTATATATTCTTTAAGACCGCCTTCATAATAGTATGTTACTTTAGTTCCTAAATTTTCATTTGAAAAAGAAATATTAATACCTGAATTCAAAAAAGCTAATTCTTTAAGTCTTTTTTTTATCACATCATCCTTATAGTCTAAATTTTTGAAATATTTTTTACTTGGAAGGAATTGTATTGATGTACCGTTTTTCTCTGAACTACCACATTTTTTAAGAGGTTTCACCGGCACACTATTATAATACTCTTGTTCGTAGAATGACCCATCTTTATGCACCACTAGCAAGAGTCTCTCAGATAATGCATTTACTACAGACACTCCTACACCATGAAGTCCACCTGATACTTTATAAGTATTATCATCAAACTTGCCGCCAGCATGTAGCGTTGTCATTATTACCTCTGCAGCTGATTTATTTTCTTGTTTATGGATATCAACCGGTATGCCGCGACCATCATCTTTAACAGTTATAGATGAGTCTTCGTTAAGTATAATTTCTATATTTTTACAGTGACCCGCGAGGGCTTCATCTATAGCATTATCTACCACCTCGTAGATCATCTGATGGAGGCCGCTGCCATCATCTGTGTCTCCTATATACATTCCTGGTCTTTTTTGAACAGCCTCTAATCCTTTTAATACTTTTATACTGTCAGATGTATATGTGCTTTTTGACACTACCCGTCTCCTATGTTTAAAACAGTGATTTCTTTATTTCCTTTAACAACTTTACACAACATTTCTTCATAAATACTCGGACATGTTATGATTATGTTCCCTTTCGAATTAACTAGTAATTTTATCACAGTATTAAGGTTTTTATCATCTATTCCAAAGAATAGGTCATCTATAAGTAATGTAGGTTTATACCCATGTTTCACGTGGAACAGATTTATTTTTGCTAAGTAAACTACTAGGCAAGACAAGACAAGAGTAGACATTGACCCAGATTCCTTAACAGGTCTGTTATTAGATAATATTGTGAAGTCACATCTGTGTGATCCGCTTGACGTATAACCAATGGCAATATCTTTGTCTAGGTTATCCTGGAGTTCTTGTGTGTAATTACTAGTTTTCCATCCTTTATTGTAGTTTATATCTAAAGTTGATATTTCTTGATAAATCTCATTGTCTGAGACTTTGAGGCTTTCTATTATCTGATTAAGTTGTGATTTTAAACCCTGAAAGTAATTATATCTATAGTTGTGTACAATATTTGTAACCTCTACAAGTTGATTATCCCAGAATGATAGTTCTTTTAGATTCTTATTCTTTAGAAGATAGTTTCTTTGCTTAATAATTTTGTTTAGATTGTTGGTAGATGCTTGTGAACCAGGTTCCACGTGAAACATACCAGAATCAAGAAAATCTCTACGATAACTAGAGTCGTTAAGAAGAATATTATTAAAACCAAAAACTAGACAGTAGCATGGAAACTTATTATTTAGATTATTTTTAGATATTTTTTTATTATTAAGCGTACATTTAGATGATTTTAGTGTTTTTTCAATGAATATATTGCTTTTTAAATGATTATAGAAGTAGTTTAGTGAAATTTTAAAAAATGTAGAGTTGTTTTTAATTAAGTTTTGGTTTGAAATTGTTTTGAAAGATCTAAGGTTTGAACAGAAATATATTGCTTCAAGGATAGTGGTTTTTCCAACGTTGTTGTTTCCGGTGAGAATGGTAATGGAAGTTTTAAGGTTTATGGTTTTTAAAGAAAGACACCTAAAGTCTTGGATGGTTAATGAGGAAACTAACACATCAAACACGCATAGGCATTATTACAAATATTGATTCATTGGCGTTTTCATCAAGTAATGTGCAACCTGAATTTTGATCATTAATACAGATATCTAATGTATCACCATCAATTACATCTATGACGTCTTGAAGGTAAGATATGTTGAACCCTATTGAAATTTCATTCCCATCATAAATCGCATCTACAACATCTTCACCAACCTCGCTTTCTGTATTGCTTGAAATAAGGTGCAATGAACTAGGTGATGGTGTTAGCTTAACACCTTTATATTGTTGATTGACAACTTTAGAAATAATGTTGAGTGAATTTTTAAGAGTTTGTTTGTTAATTCTAATTTTAGATTGAGTTTTTTCTGGTATAACTTTATTAAAATTAGGATATGTCCCTTCTATGAGTTTTGATATTAATATAAATTCACCAATTGTAAACATAACCATGTTGTTGGTAACATTAATTTCTACTATTTGTTCTTTATTGTTGTTAAATGTACTTATAATCCTATTAATTTCAGTTATTGCTTTTCTTGGAATGATAATAGATATATCAAAGTCGCTTTTTATTAATGATGTGTACTTTGCAAGTCTATGACCATCTGTACATACAGCAACTATCATGCCTTCCTGTGAACAAATATGGAGCCCGTTTAAAAAATGTCTAGCATCCTGGTAGGCCATAGCAAATGATGTCTTTGTTATTATTTTTAATAGCTCTTCATTTGTAATACTTATAGAGTTTGATCCTTTGTCTGTGCTCATATGAGGATAATCTGAAGCATCTAGTGTTTGAAGTGAGACTTTACTCTTACCAGCTGTTATATCAACCTTCTTACCATCATAATATAGTGTTATTTCGTCATAAGCTGATAGTGCACTACATATCTCTAATAGTTTTTTAGCTGGAGCTGTAAACAATCCGTTTTCATCAGATACACATGCCACTGTAGTTGTAACTTGTATCTCTAAGTCAGAAGTTGTAAATGTAGCTATATTATCAGCTATACTAACCTTAACGTTTCCAAGTACCACAAGAGTTTGTTTAGCTTCAGCGGTAGGCACTATATTTTTTAATCTGTCTAGAAGCTCCTTTGTTTTAAATATTAATTTCATATATATATTATATGTTATTTTTATATATTCTTTTTATTATTTTTTATGAGGAACGCGCTGTGCTTTCCTCTTTATAAAGAGTGAATTTCTATTTAGAAAGTAGTTCAAAAACTGTGGATAAATTTTAGATTTTTATTTATTAACAGGTTTTACCCGTTATTTAGTATATGTACTATATTTATATAGTCTTGTGCTATTTGAGCATCTTCTTTTTTTAATTTACTTATTTTTTTATTAGCGTGAATAACTGTGGTGTGGTCTCTCCCTCCAAACCCATCTCCTATTGAAGGCAGACTGTTATTGGTTAAGTCTTTACACAATGCCATAGCCATGTGCCTCGGAAGTGTTATTTTTTTGTCTCTCTTGCTCGATAAAATATCACTCACCCTGGTTTTATAATAATTTGCTGTAATTTTTTGAATTTGGTCTATTGTAATCATTCTTTGGTTAAGAGATAAAAGATCAGCTAATGTTTCTTTTGTAAATTCTAATGTAATATCACATTTCTTAAATCGAGACGTAGCTATAACACGCCTTAGGTTACCCTCCAGCTCTCTAACATTTGAATTTATATTCTTTGCTAAGAAAAAAGCTACTTCATTCGTTATTGAAGATCCTAAAGCCTCTGATTTAGCCTGAAGAATTGCAACCCTTGTTTCTAAATCTGGCGGATCTATAGACACATTCATACCCCAAACTAACCGAGACTTAATTCTATCCTCTAATCCACTAATTTCTTTCGGATATTTATCACATGTTAATACAACCTGTTTTTTATATTCAAACAACGCGTTAAATGTATGGAAAAACTCTTCTTGAGATCTCTCTTTACCAGCAAAAAATTGTATATCATCTATTAGAAGCACATCTAAGTTTCTATAAAATCTCTTAAACTCTTCCATTTGACTATTTCTCAAAGCAGTTACCATATTCTGTACAAACTTTTCGGAATGCAAATACACTACTTTTTTGTTTGCCTTGCTTAGCAGGTTCCCTATTGAATGTAGTAGGTGGGTTTTGCCTAGCCCAACACCACCATAAATATAAAGTGGATTAAACATACCCGGTTCGTTTACTACAGATAGACAGGCCGCTTTTGCTAGCTGATTTGACTTACCCTCTACAAATGTATCGAAAGTCATTTCTTTATTAAGATTAGTCCTAAAACCTCTTGGGGTTACTATCGATTGATTGGGCTTAACCTTGCTTTCTACGCTCAAATCCACATCTAGATTAGAATGTAGCTGACCCACAACAAACATAATTTTATCTAAAAAATTTCTCTCAACCTCTTCTTTCATAAACTTGTTTGGAGCTAAAAGGCTTATGCCAGATTCACGGTATTTTACCCCTAAAGGTTTAATCCATGTTCTCATTTCTTTTTCAGACAAAACCTTAGATAATTCTTCGGTACATTTAATCCATATATTGCTTTCTTTAATCATTTGGACGTTTAATATCTCATGAAAAAAGTTAAATTAATATATTGACATAATGATTATATCGAATCACTATACTCTCCATGAAACGTACTTTTCAACCAAGTAATATTAAACGCAAGAGAACTCACGGGTTTAGAGCAAGAATGAAAACCGCTGCAGGTCGTGCGGTATTAAGCTCAAGAAGGGCTAAAGGACGCGCCGTACTCTGTCCATAATTTGTTTTCTTCTAAAAAAGACCTAATAGTGATATCAAAAGACTCGCTTACTTTTTTTCGTAAGCAGATGCAATTATCGTCATCTAATATTCTTATGTATTACTGTTTTTACACTAAACCCATGATCGGGATAAAAATTTCAAAAAAAGCACTGCCGCTTGCCGTTTCTAGGAATTCATTAAGGAGATGTTTAATAGAGAAATTTAGAAGTATTGAATTTAAATCAGAGCACTATGCAATCCTTTTGTCTATAAGTAATAAAATACAAGCTGAAAAAAAAGATATAAATGATATTCTATTGCGAGAATGGACATCATTATTAAACCAATTACACTTGCTCTGATAGGCTTAGTTAAGCTTTATCAAATTGTTTTTTCTCCAATTCTTCCTATGACCTGTAGATATTCACCTACATGCTCTCAATACTTTATACAATCGTTACGGCTATTTGGGATACTTAAAGGGATAAACCTAACCATTAAAAGAGTCATTAGTTGCCGGCCTGGAGGCGGTAGCGGGTATGATCCGGTGCCTAAAAAAGAGGACACGCGCAAGTGAATAGACTTTTTTTATATAGCGGGCTTCTTTTTATACTAATTCTTATGTTTGATGCATATGACCGGGATTATAATCAAGCCGAATCAATAAACACTGAACAAAATAAAAACACTTCATCTTCAAGCTCAAAACAGCCTCCGCAAGCAACAATAACAACAAAAGCGTTACCTGTAGATGTTGCGTCGGCACCCAAAAAAATAGCAACGATAGAAAACTCTAAGTTATTAGTAAAATATGACGGTAACAGTGGAGAGCTTTTATATGCAGAACTTAAAGATTATTCTGTAGGCCTAGGATCTAAAGATAATATTATTATTTTAGATTTTAATAATAAAAAATACTCTGCCTCATCCGATGTACAAGTAATGAATTCAAGCATAATGCCTACGTTCGAAATAGCTAATACCACGAAGAATGAAGTTACTCTAGTAGCTAGTAACATTAACGATATAGTTCTAAGGAAGACAATCAAACTTTTAGATAACACACATCAATTAAGCATCACCAACATGATTACAAACAACAGCAATAAAGATATCCGTGTGCGCAATTATGAAACTATATCCAGAGACAATAACAGTCAAGCAAGTATTATGCTGCCGACTTTTACGGGCGGCGCATATTATGATGAAACAAATAAATTCTCTAAACTGTCTTTTGAGGATATTGCTGAAAATACAGAGACCGTACAAGCTAAAAATAGTTGGATTAGTATGATAGAGCACTATTTTTTCTCAGCATGGTTACCTACAACAGACTTAGAGAAGACAATATATACTGACTATCAAAATAGTATTTATACCATAGGAAGCTCAACAAATTATATTACTTTAAATCCTGGCAATAGCATTAGCTACGACTCTCTCATGTTTGTTGGGCCAAAACTCCAATCTGAAATTTCTAACCTTACAGAAGGTTTGGATCTTACTGTTGATTATGGAGTGTTGACATTCTTATCTGCGCCATTATTCTGGATACTCGAGTCTATTAATAAGATATTTGGAAACTGGGGCTTTTCTATCATAGCTCTTACTCTATTAATAAAAGCAGTCTTTTTTAAATTATCTGAAACCAGCTATCGATCTATGGCAGAAATGAAAAAACTAACACCGAGGATGCAAGCCTTAAAAGAGAGATATTCAGAAGACAAGAAAAAATTCAGCGAAGCGTTGATGCGTATGTATAAGGAGGAAAAAGTAAATCCCCTGGGAGGCTGCCTACCAATATTAATTCAAATACCAGTATTTATTGCTTTATATTGGGTGCTTGTTGAGAGTATTGAAATTAGACACGCACCATTTATTGGATGGATACAAGACTTGTCGTCAGCTGACCCGCTTTTTATTCTCCCAATTGCTATGGGAGCTTCTATGTATGTTCAGCAAAAACTTAATCCAGCGCCGACCGACCCAATGCAACAAAAAATATTTTTATTCTTGCCGTTCATATTCACAGCTTTATTTGCGACATTTCCATCCGGACTTGTCTTATATTGGTTAACAAATAATATTTTGTCTATTGCGCAGCAATACGTAATTAATAAAAGAATCGTCGGCTAGTATATGATTAATGAAGCAATATGTGCTATTGCAACGCCCCCCGGCACATCAGCTTTAGGTATAATAAGAGTTAGCGGCTCTAACATTAAAAAATTATTGAGCCCCATTTTTTCTAAAAGGTTGAAAGATAGAGCAGCGATATTAACAGATATATATGACGGCAGCGAGCTTATAGACAATGTCATATCAATATATTATGCATCACCAAGGTCATATACAGGTGAAGATATTATAGAAATTATTTGTCATGGCAATCAAATAATATTGAATACAATCATACAGCTTTTAAATAAGTGTGGCGTTCGAACCGCAGAACCAGGAGAATTCACAAAAAGAGCTTTTTTTAATAACAAATTAAGTCTAGTTCAGGCTGAAGCTGTTGCAGATTTGATCAGTGCGAGCAACAAAAAAGCTCTAACAGCTGCTAACAACTCATTAAGTGGAAAATTTCTGAATGAAATTAATTCAATATGTGAAGATATATTAAGAATACGATCTGAGGTGGAGTCTATTATAAATTTTCCAGAGGACGATGACGCGCCTATTTTAAACCAAAAAAAATTACTGAAAAATATCGTTAATATTCTGTCTAATCTAGAATCTTTGATTAATAATTCTGAACAAGGTATGGCATTGAATGTTAGACCGTCATATGCCGTTATAGGTAAACCAAATTCTGGGAAATCTTCTTTTATAAACAATCTTCTTCGAACGGATGCATCTATCGTGACAAGCAAGAAAGGCACGACGCGTGACTCGATAACTTATGAACTTACAGTTGATGATATGGTGATTAACATAATAGATACGGCAGGTATTCATGCAACTGATGATGAAATAGAAAGAGAAGGGATTTCAAGATCTCTAAAATCAGCAAGTTCTTCAGATAATATTATTTATCTTATTGATGATACGGTTGGTCTAACACTAGAAGACCAAGCGTTCATCAAGGATAATAACTTCTCAAATTATATCCTAGTCTTTAATAAAATAGATTTAACAAAAAATTCTCCCGAGATTGTTACCGGTGCTCCTAGAAGTGTTTATGTGTCTGCTAAAACTGGGGACGGAATGAATTTAATAAAGGAAGTTATCAAGGACTCATATCAGTGTGCTGATACATCAGAAAATATTTTTCTTGCTAGAAATAGACATTTACAGCATCTTCGAGACGGTCAAGCTTATTTATTTAACTCTAAACACCTAATCAACGAAGACGCGTTTGATCTGCTTGCTGAGGATCTTAGGCTGGCCCATCTAGCAATATCTGCAATTATAGGGCAAAATCCAACAGAGGATTTATTGAATGAAATCTTTACTAGTTTTTGTATAGGTAAATAATGCAATCTTTTGAAGTTATTGTAGTTGGCGGTGGGCATGCAGGATGCGAAGCAGCTCATGCATCAGCTCGTCTTGGCGCTAGAACACTTCTGATTACAATGAAGCTTGACGGAATAGGTCAAATGAGTTGTAACCCCGCTGTTGGAGGTATTGGCAAATCCCATTTAGCAAGGGAAGTTGATGCGCTTGACGGTTTAATTTGTAAAGCCGCTGACAAAGCATCCCTACAGTCAAGGGTTTTGAATTCAAGTAAAGGTCCAGCAGTTAGAGCAACCAGAGTTCAAACATGTAGAGATGCTTATAAAAAAGCTATTCAACAAGAAATTATGAACCATGATGATCTTACAGTCTTACAGTCAACTGTAAAGAGTATAAAGTTTGAAGTGGATGAAGTTACGGGTGTTATGCTCGACACGGGTGAAACAATAGAAGCTCCCACTGTAATTTTAACCGTAGGCACTTTTCTTGATGGCGTGGTACACATGGGAGAGAAAACATTTTCTGCAGGAAGAAATGGCGATCAAGCTTCCATTGAATTGGAAAATTTTTTTAGAGAAAAAGGCTTTAACATCCAAAGGCTTAAAACCGGAACCCCACCTCGTATAAAGACACAATCCATAGACTTTAAAAATCTGCAAAAGCAAGATAGCGATAATCCAATACCTATGCTTTCATATTTATATGACCACTACAAAGAACCTATTAAGAGCATCAATAAATTACCATGCTATATAACGTACACAAATACCAGTACACACGATATAATTACAAAAGCTAAAAAACTCTCACCGTTATTTAATGGAAAAATAAACTCGGTAGGGCCAAGATATTGCCCGTCCATCGAAGATAAGGTTTATAGATTTGCAGATAAAGAGAGCCATCAAATTTTTCTAGAACCTGAAACTTCTGATAATTTAGAAATATATCCTAACGGTTTATCTACTAGCTTACCTCTAGAGATACAAAAAGAATTTTTGAAAACTATTCCTGGCCTAGAAAACTGTGAGATTACTCAGCCAGGATATGCTATTGAGTATAGTTATTTTGATCCAAGGAATCTAAAGTCAAATCTTGAGACGAAAAATATTAAAGGTCTTTTTATGGCCGGCCAAATCAACGGTACAACTGGGTACGAAGAAGCAGCTGCCCAAGGAATAATCGCAGGAATCAATGCCGCGCTTAAAGTTCAAAATAAACCATCATGGTCACCTAAAAGACATGAATCATACATAGGTGTTCTTATAGATGACCTTATAACCCAGGGCGTGACAGAACCATACAGAATGTTCACTAGTAGAGCAGAATATCGACTGAGACTAAGAGATGATAATGCAGATATACGATTGACGGAACAGGGCTATAGCATTGGAGCGGTTAGCGATTCTCGATACCATCTTTATTGTAAAAAAATGCAGCGCATAGCAGCAGAGAAAGAAAGACTAGAAAGTATTAAAGTACAGCTTGAAACAGATTCTCATAAATTATTAGAACAAAACTTTAATCTAACACTCAAAGAAAACAAATCACTTGCATCACTCCTGAAGATATCTAATATTACCTATCCTGACCTTATGAGGTTGCCGGCATTTGGAGTAACTGCAAATTCTGATATAGGGCATCTTGTTGCATCAGACATTAGATACGAGGGATATCTTGCTAGACAAGATAAAGAAATAGAGTCATTAATAGCAAGCTACAAAACAGCCATACCAAAAAATATTGACTATCAAACTATTAAAGGGTTATCTAATGAAGCAATTGAAAGGCTCGAAAATGCACGACCAGAAAATATAGGACAAGCGGCCAATATCCCAGGTATAACTTCAACCATGGTCACATTAATAAAGATCTACCTAAAAAAAAATAAATACACCTAAAATGTCTTCTAATATTGAAGAATTAGTCGGGAATATTTTTACTAAAGAAGATATCAGTATACAGAGAACAATCTCAAAATACATGAAGCTGCTTTTCAAATGGCATGAGACAAATAATATAGTGTCATCATCAAATATTGACTACGTCATTAAACGAGAAATATATGATTCATATCAATTCAATAACGCGTTATCGGGCAACTCTTTTTCAGATATTGGCACAGGCGGCGGAATTCCAGGAATAATTATGGCTATTTTAAAACCAAATATGAGAGTAGATCTTATAGATAGAAAAACAACTTTTATAAATTTTCTCTCGCTTGTAAAAGCTGAGCTTAGGCTCGAAAATGTAACAGTTATAAAAAAAGATGTGCTGGGTCCAAATATATTTTTTGATACAGACACCGTTGTTATGAAGAACTTTAGTAATAAAAAAATATCTAAAATGAAGTTTGAAGAGAAATTTTCATTTATGATGAATATTATAAAAAATAATGGAACAGCGTCAAAAGCATATATGTTGACAGGCAGTCCAGTGTTAGAGTTAAGTGAAGAGTGTGTAAGTAAGTTTTCGCTCAGTACGACTAAAATTTCTTCACCTTTTTTTAGCACAAGTCGTTATATTGCAGAGGTTAGATTTGAAGATACTATCGATAGTTAATCAAAAAGGAGGTGTTGGCAAAACAACTACGAGCATCAACCTGTCAGCTTGTCTACACAAAATGAAGAGGAGAGTGTTGTTAATCGATCTTGATCCACAATCTAATGCTTCAAGAGGGTCTGGTATAGATTCAGGATCATTAGAATATTCAGTTAATGACGTGCTACTAGGAAGAGCACTTGCATCACAGACTATTGTGACAACAATTAATGATGGATATGATTTACTTCCCGCTACGCCTGCATTAACAGAAAGTGAGGTCAGTTTAGTTACAAAAGATAACCGTGAGTATGTGTTAAAAAATATTCTAAATGATATATCTGCTTCTTATGACTATATTCTAATGGACTGCCCTCCGTCATTAAACATACTTACTGTGAATTCTCTAGTTTCTGCGACAGGCGTTCTAATACCCGTTCAGTGTGAATTTTATGCACTACAAGGCTTAAGTGAATTAATAAACACAATAAATCAAATACAAGAATCATCAAATGCAAACCTTAAGATAGAAGGAATTCTAAGAACCATGTTTGATACAAGAAATAATTTATCTAATGATGTTAGCGATCAGCTATCTGAATACTTTCCAAATGAACTTTATAAAACAAAGATTCCAAGAAATATAAGAGTGGCAGAAGCTCCAAGCCATGGAAAATCAATATTGGAATATGATGGATTATCTAAAGGCTCTCTGTCTTACTATTCACTAGCTGGCGAAATCATAAAAGACGAATAGACAGATATGTACAAACAAAACCAGTAAGGTTATATTTGGACCATGACTAAACGTAAGGCACTAGGCTCAGGACTTGATTCTCTTCTAAGCAGCACAAGACAAGTACAACAGCCTTCTGGTCAAGTCGAGAATAATTTACCAACAAAAATTGATGTTCATAAAATTGTTAGAAACAAACATCAGCCTAGGAAACTTTTCAAGCAAGATGAGATAGCTCAACTAGCCGAATCAATAAGAGAGAACGGACAAATTGCACCTATAGTTGTTAGAAAAGTTAATGATAATTTTGAATTAATCGTGGGCGAAAGAAGATGGAGAGCGACTCAGCTTTTAAAGAAGACAAAGATTGATGCTGTCATTATAGACGCTGACGAGAAAACATCCGCAGTATTGTCAATTGTAGAGAACGTGCAAAGAGAAGATCTAAATGCTATGGAAGAGGCTGAATCACTCGACCGGCTCATCAAAGAATTCAATATGAGTCACGATGATGTGTCCAAATACATTAGTAAATCAAGAGCACATGTAACAAACATAATTAGGCTAAACGAGTTATGTGATTATGTAAAAGACCAGCTTCGTCAGGGGAATATTACAATGGGCCATGCAAGAGCGGTAATTACATGTGGACATGATAAACAAGCAAAAATCATCCGAGAAGCTATACATAAAAGATTATCTGTACGATCTGTAGAAAATCTGACCAAAACTCAGAAGAATCGCATTGAACCAACGAAGAAAGATCAAGACACCCTGGCTTTGGAGAGAACACTTTCAGATCTACTAGGTGCCAAGACAACAATTTCCCATAACAAAAGCGGCGGGCAAGTTAATATTCGATATTCTAGTATTGAAGAGTTACAAGGAATTATTGAAAAGATCAAGTAATCTATCTAGAATCATCCATTTTTAGGTTTTTTTAGTATATAAATTGAATACATAGCCAGACTAAACTATACTATCCGTGACCAAAAATTGGTCTAAATTGCTGATGGTGAACATCTAAAGTGAGAAGAGTAATTGCCTTTCAAGGTATTATAGCTGTTGTTATAGCGCTGGTATTTATGAATATGGGCTACCAAAAAATAGAATCATCTTTGTTTGGCGGCGTCATATCGATAGTAAATACTTTGCTTCTTGCAAGAAGTGTAAATCAGGCAGGGAATGTTGCAGTTGGGCAAAATATTAGCGGAGGCACATTGGTACTGTTTAAGAGCCTTTTAATTAGAATAGCTCTTGTATTGATTGGCTTCTATGTAGGAATTGTAACGCTTAGCTTGGATGCCCTACAGATGCTTGTTGCATTTGCTGTTACACAGATTGGATATGTATTTAATAAAAATAAAACTATTTACTAGGTAATTAATGGACAATAAAGCCCCAGCTACAGATAGCCCAGTTGAATATATTCAACACCACCTCACACCTTTGTCTGCTGGTGAAGGTTTCTGGCAAATTAATATGGATACAATGTTCTTCAGCATGCTCTTAGCAGGGATTGTCATGTTTATTGCATACAGGGTGGGTAAAAATATATCGCCAGGTGCGCCGTCTGGCATGCAAAATGTTCTCGAATCACTCATGGATTTTGTAAATAGCCTTGTAAAAGAGGCTTTTCCGAAACCGAATAAGATAGTTGGACCAATTGGGCTAACTATTTTTGTTTGGGTGCTTCTTATGAACGCTATGGATCTTATACCGGTTGACTTATTGCCGAAGTTAGCAGATATGGCCGGAATACATTATCTTAAAGTCGTACCTACTACTGACCCCCACACCACTTTTGCAATGTCACTCTCTATCTTCTTGTTGTGTATTTATTACAACGTAAAAATAAAAGGTTTCGGAGGATATATGAAATCATTTATGGTCCACCCATTTGGGATATATTTAGCACCTGTTAATTTTGTTTTAACACTCGTAGAAGAATTAGCTAAGCCTTTGAGTTTAGCACTGAGGCTTTTTGGGAATATGTTCACAGGAGAGTTGGTATTTTTACTAATCGCACTGTTGCCATGGTACATCATCCCAATACCTGGAAGCTTGTGGGCAATATTTCATATACTTGTCATTACGCTGCAAGCTTTCATATTTATGGTATTAACCATAATGTATATCAGCATGGCATCAGAGGAATCACATTAACTAAAAAAAAGAGGAAAAATAATGGAAACACTAACACCAGATATGATTACGCAAATTTACTCATCTACAAGTTTGGGCGTCTCTATCATGCTAGCTGCAGCTGGACTAGGCTCTGCTCTGGGATGGGGCTTAATTTGCATGAAGTATATTGAAGGTATAGCGCGACAACCTGAAATGTTACCCGCACTAAGAACGCAGATGTTCATTACAGCAGGCTTAATGGAATCATTCCCATTCATCGTGTTGGCATTCGCAATGTTCTTTGTATTTGCTAACCCGTTTGTTGGTGCTGCAAAAGCTGCACTAGGCGCATAAGGAGAGAAACTTTAATGAACGTAACAGCAACATTATTCGGACAGATGATCACATTTATTGTATTTGTCTGGTTTATTAAAGCTTACCTATGGGAGCCTCTTACAGATGCTATGGACAGTCGCACGAAGAAAATATCAGATGGGCTTGCTGCAGCTGAACAGGGTCAAAAGAAAATTGAACAGGCTACTATTGAGTTTTCTAATCGTATTGATGAAGCAAAAACAAAGGCGTCAGTTATTATTACTGATGCAGAATCTAAATCCAAAACAATTGTGGAAGAAGCAAGGGTATCAGCACGAGAAGAGGCACAAAAGATTGCAAAGACATCAGCTCAACAACTAGAGCAAGAAGTCAATGCGGCAAGAGAAAAACTAAAATCGGATATTGCGGCGTTATCACTTTTGTGTGCAGAAAAAATTATCACAAAAGAAGTTGATAAGAACATGCATGATCAAATTATCAACGAGGTAATTAATAAGTGACTGATAGTGTTACATATTCTAGACCATATGCTGAAGCTGCATATAAAATTGCGGTTGAAACCAATGAGCTCGATATGTGGACGGACAACCTTTCAATGATGTCTCATGTAATATGTAGTGGTGACGTAAAAGCAATTATTGCTAGTCCAAAAATTGATTCAGAAAAAACACTAGGGTTTTTAAATAGCTTCCTTCCTCGAGAAAATCTAATGTTTAGTAAATTTATTGCAATTATGATTGAAAATAAAAAAGTCTACTTTTTAGATGAGGTCTACCATCTATTTAGAAAAATGATACTGGATGAGCAAAATACTACGATAGCAGAAGTTCAGACCGCTTACCCGCTATCGATTGAACAAAAGAACTCCTTAATTAAAAACCTTGAAAAACAACACAATAAAAAGATTAAAATCGATGAGATAATTAATGACTCTCTTCTAGCTGGTATTAAAATCTCTATCAATAATGAAGTAACAGATTATAGCGTAAGGTATAAATTGAATTCTATGAAAGAACAAATCACAAACAACAGGTAATTATAATGACAATTAATCCAACAGAAATAAGCGATATCATAAAAGATAAGATCAAGAATCTCGATATTAAAACTCAGTCCCATAATGAAGGTACAGTGGTATCTCTTACAGATGGTATAGCAAGAATCTATGGCATAACAGATGCACTTCAAGGTGAAATGTTAGAGTTTCCAAATAATATTTATGGTCTTGCTCTTAACCTTGAGAGAGATTCTGTAGGAGCCGTGATTCTTGGAGATTATAAATCTATTTCTGAAGGCGATACTGTAAAATGTACAGGTAATATTCTTGAAGTTCCTGTTGGAGAGGAATTACTTGGTAGAGTTGTGAATTCATTAGGAGAACCTATAGATAACAATGGGCCTATAACGTCTGAAAAAAAATCACCTATTGAAAAAATTGCACCTGGTGTTATTGAGAGAAAATCTGTGGATCAGCCAGTTCAAACGGGGCTTAAATCAATTGATGCTATGGTACCTATTGGTCGTGGACAACGTGAACTTATCATTGGAGATAGGCAAACTGGAAAAACTGCTGTAGCGATTGATGCAATCATCAATCAGAAAGATACAGGAGTTAAATGTATTTATGTTGCGATAGGCCAGAAAGCATCCTCAATCGCAGCGGTAGTTAGAAAGCTCGAAGAACATGATGCACTGAAACATACCATTATTGTAGCAGCATCAGCATCAGAATCAGCAGCTATGCAATACATAGCGCCATACTCAGGATGTGCCATGGGAGAATATTTCAGAGACTTGGGACAAGATGCGCTGATTGTATATGATGATCTAACAAAGCAGGCATGGGCGTATAGACAAGTCTCATTA
>Ga0129342_1000254_pt1 | contig 21583 bp, 40 predicted proteins | sample CPBDNA_5_FD_94426 | JGI IMG/M metagenome (GOLD analysis project Ga0129342, IMG submission 94426) | Freshwater to marine salinity gradient microbial communities from Chesapeake Bay, USA - CPBay_Sum_15_0.2_DNA | ecosystem: Environmental > Aquatic > Marine > Coastal | place: USA: Chesapeake Bay...
CAGCCAGAAGTACGAATGATGCTTGCTGGTTTTGCGGCAAGAGAAGCATTGCACGTTGCCGCTTATTCCCATCTTATTGAAACACTGGGTATGCCAGAGAGTACATACAATGAATTTCTTGAATATGAAGCTATGCGTGCTAAGCACGATTACTTTACTGATTTGTCTAATGCCAACGGCACACGAGAATCAGTTGCGACTAACATTGCCGCCTTCTCAGCGTTCACAGAAGGCATGCAACTCTTTTCCTCATTCATTATGCTACTAAACTTTCCGCGTCATGGCAAGATGAAAGGTATGGGACAGATTGTTACATGGTCTATTGTAGACGAGACTATGCACGCAGAGTCAATGATCAAATTGTTCCGCCAGTATGTTGAAGAAAATAGAGAAATTTGGAATGACAATGTTAAAGGACAAATATACACCATTGCAGAAAAAATGGTAGAGCTTGAAGATAAGTTTATTGATTTAGCATTTGCTATGGGTCCTATGGAAGGATTGACACCCGAGGAAGTTAAAAAGTATATTCGTTATATTGCAGACAGACGTCTTATTAGTTTAGGCATGAGAGGTATTTTTAAAGTTAAAAAGAATCCTTTGCCTTGGGTAGAGGAAATGATTAACGCCCCGACCCATACAAACTTCTTTGAGAACAGAGCAACAGATTATGCAAGAGGTGCGTTAACTGGAGGTTGGGAGCAGGTATGGGCTTCTTAAAGTTTAGAAATAAAATGAAGCCTAAATTCATTGATTACTTTTTTAGTATTGCTGAGAGAACAGCTCTGCTATCTACAGCAGTAAAACTAAAAGTAGGGGCGGTTATTGTAAAAGATAATCGCATCCTTTCTATTGGTTACAATGGAACTCCAAGTGGATGGAGCAACGATTGTGAAACTATTGAGTATAGATTGCCTGGAGACGTTGCACCATCTTTGGTTACAAAACCTGAAGTATTGCATGCTGAGGCAAACGCTCTAATGAAACTAACTAAATCCACAGAATCAAGTGAGGGTGCTATTTTATTTTGTACCCACGAGCCATGTCTAGAATGCGCCAAACTTATTTACCAAGCTGGCATTTCTCATGTCTACTATATACATGAGTATGCTTCACAAAAATGCGGCAGTGGTATTGCCTTTTTGAGGGAAGCACGGATAAATGTCACCAAGAGGTAATACATGGCAAAACCAAAAAACTTAGAATGTGAGAGCTGTGAAGCTGTTTTTAAAGTAAGTTATGACATGGACGATCATTTTTATGAGCCAAAATTTTGTGTCTTTTGTGGTACAGAATTAGAAATAGAAGAAGAACTAGAACTTTACGATCAGTTAACTGACGAAGAATACTAATGCTACTTACTGGCATATCAAAAATATTAAACGAAACTCTTGGTAGTCATACTGCCGCTATGGAGTTTTTTTGGAAGGCAAAAAAAGAAAAAGAAGCCCTTGGGTTATCTTTATTTAGAAAAGAGAACATTTACTTTGAACTAGGAACAAGGGAATTTATGTCGTGTGAAGTTGTTCCTTACTTCACAAAACATTTATGGAAAGGCGAGGTCAAGTCAGTACAAGACTTTTTAGAATTTGAGCGGTTTCCTAAAACAGTATGGCTAGCTAGAGAGTTTTTAAAATCTGGAAAATTTAAAAATCCTATTGGTGTTATATGGGATCCTTTTTATGACTATGCTGGTTTTGAAGATGAATGGCCGCCTATCAGGGATCAAGGAGTGTGGAGAATACACCCAGGAGGATCTAGGCAAACTGTATATTATTATTTTTTAGACAAAGAAAAAACATTTGAAGCAGTTACTTATGCTACAACAGGTAAACCTACACCGTATCCGATGCATAAGATTTTTCAGAACCCAGAAGAACTCATAGCATATTATAGAAGTAAAATAAAGGTTAGCGAAAATACGCTACCTTTTTATATGGAAATAGTGCCAGACAAAGGCACTCTTATACCTCACATTTTAACTGACAGTAAAACTAATCATACAAATGGAATGACGGAACATAATAGAATATTCCATCATTATAGAAACAATAGGTTTGTATTTAATTTTGTAGTGGGGCAAGATATATTAGGTGTTCGTGAACAGGCATTAGAAAATATTGTAAATATAAAAATAAAAGATCCTAATGACGTTTATCTACAAACAAAGGCAATGATTATATCAGCGTTTCCAATAGATGATTTGAAGGCATATAAGTGTGATGATATCACGATAGAGGTAAAATGATTGATGTACAAAGAGCTGTCATAGAAGTTGCAGGCGGATGTAATTACAAATGTCAAATGTGCCCTCAAACAACAGGCAGAGGCAAAGAGTGGACAAAAAAGATGCCACTCAAATCATTTGAAAACATTTTACAGCAGTTAGAGCCTAATCCAGAAACAGTTATACAATTAGAAGGTAGCGGCGAGCCTACCCTTGCCAAAGATCTACCTAAGTACATTGAGCTCTGTAACAAATACGGATTCAAGAGCTATATGTTTACTAATGCCTTTAGACTAAAAGGGCAATATATGAAAGATGTTGTAGACGCTGGCATAGACTTTATTCGTGTTAGTGTTATTGGATACAACAGAGAGAAATATATAGAGTGGATGGCTGCTGATAACTTTGATGCAATTGTAGATAATGTGACAGAGCTAAAAGAGTACTCTAAGACATGCACAATTAGTAGTTATCATCTAATATTAGACAATCATCAAATAGAATATGAAGTACAACAATACAAAGATAATTTTATTAATAGAGTAGGAACAGAAGCATATATTTGGAAACAACATAACTGGAGTGGTAATTGGCAACCAGTGTATGTTAGAGATACTAGTGTAAGAAAGTCGTGTGGCAGGCCATTTGCCAACGAAATAACAATTAGATCTAACGGCAAAGTAACACCTTGCTGTCAGACTATGGGTCCTCCTAACGAGGAAAAAAGTGTTCTTGGTGATACAAATAGTGAAAAACTAGTTGACATTTATCATGGAGAACTGTATAATCAGCTAAGACTAAAACATGCCTTCAAACAATTCGACGATATCGAATACTGCAAGAACTGTGACTTTTTATATGATGATCCAGAGGTGTTGGTTTGGTCTAATAATGCTGACTTTAAAGTAAAACAAATGCTTGGAACAAGGATAAACTTAGATGTTAGAACAGTATGAAGAATTGATTAAACAATGGCATCGAGATAGAAATCTCATTGATGGTGCTACAGACAAAGATCAAGTATGTAAACTAATTCAAGAAGTTGGAGAGCTAAGTGATAACGTTTGCAAAGGTCGTGATGTTTCTGATGATATTGGTGACTGCATTGTGGTTCTTATCAATATCGCAGAACGAAATGGATTAACACTAGAGCATTGTATGTCGGTAGCATACAACGACATTAAGGATCGCAAAGGCAAAATGGTTGACGGCGTCTTTGTGAAGGAGGATTAATGGGTAAGGGAAGTAAACCTAGACCTTTTAGCGTTGACAAAGATACATTCGCAAGTAATTGGGATCTCATCTTTGGTAAAGACCAAAAGGTAAAGCAAAACATGGTGACAGATCTTAATTGGGACGGTGACATAAATACTACTACCATAGACGAGGTAGTAGATGATGGCACGAGCGAAAAAACCGAAAGAGAAGAAAGTACATAGAGTATACTGTACTTATTTTCCAGACGGCAGATATTATATTGGTTACTCTTGTAAAACTGAAAGGCAGTTTGAAAAGTATTTTGGAAGTTCAACTATTGTAAAAGAATATGAGGGCGAACTAACTAAAGAAACTATTGCAACATATGAAAGCAGAGCACATGCTAAAATGCAAGAGTTTTTGTTGCAGTGGAAATATAGACACGATGATAATTGTATTAATGATATGATTAACATCAGATTGAGAATGACATTTTTAAAGGAGTTTGAAGAAATAGAATGGCAGCCCAAGACATAATTGTTGAGACAAATAATTTTGTAATGAGTATTCCTTTAAGATCTGCCTCTAAAGTAATCACAAGAGAGATTTTTGGGTGTACACATTTTGAAGCAGAATCTCGTCAAAGATACTACAGTTTAAACGAGTACGCTCAGGATGTTATTTACAAAAATGTTATCTTAGTACTAAGAAATCCTTTTGATAGATTAGTTTCAGGAATTCACAGAGATTTTTGGGTGTATTGTAGTCAAAGAAATACTTTTGGCAACACAAAAGTTTTTGAAGAGTTTGTAGAAAATAGAGATCTCATTAAGCACACTCACGGTGATCCATACTTACAAAAATTTGATCTCAAATTAAATTTTCAGATATTGCCATATGATAATATTGGAAGCTATGTTAATTCTCCTAATGATGAGAAACCATTAGATGGCAGAAAAAGAACTTTTAAAGGTTTAGTAACAAATTTTGCCAAAGAGTTTAATTTAGACAAAGAAATGGATACATATAATGCGTTAATGAAAAAAGAGGTAATACAGCCAGAAGTATATAAAGATTTAGTTCTCACCTCTACTAAAGTTAATTACTTCGGCGAACGAGTAACGAAAGAATTTTTATGGGATTTATAATTTTACTTTTATTTTCTGCTCTTGCAGTATCTTCTGTAGCAGCATATTTTTCAATCATTGGATTAACCACTATATTCCCGGCAGCTTATGCCGAGATTATTGGTATGGGAGTAGTTCTTGAGATTGCTAAACTTGTAACAGCATCTTGGGTGTATCAATATTGGTCAACCTCATCAAAACTATTAAAGACATATTTTGTATCGGCAGTTGTTATTCTTTCTGTCATTACATCTTTAGGTATCTTTGGTTTTCTATCAAGAGCACATATTGATCAAACTGCTACTAATCAAGACTATACACTAAACATGGAAGTCATTGAGTTTAGACTAGACGCAGAAAGAAGTAAATTACAACAAGCCCGAGATCGTTTATCTGGTTTAGATGATACTCTTAGAACATCACGTGGTGAAGATAAAAACTATGTGAACAGAACACAAAGGGAAGAAAGAGAACAGTTGAATGCAGAGATGGACGAAGCAGTAGCTAACATTGACGCATTAAATCTAGAACTCTTGCCAATGAGACAAGAAGTAGCACAAATGGATGCTGAGTTAGGTCCTATTAAATATATTGCAGAACTATTTTACTCTACTTCAGACAAATCTAGTGTAGATAGTGCAGTTAGAATTATCATTATGCTACTTATTTTTGTATTTGATCCATTAGCTATTCTTCTAGTAGTTGCTGCTAACATGTCTATTAAGAAACGTAAAGGCGAATCAATTACTTTTTTTAGTGAAAAAGACTTGACAAAAGAGTTAGAAGAGTATAATATAGACGTTACAGATATACCTGAAGATGATAAAGACGTAGATAATTGGATTACAAAAAAATACGGCCAAGCGTCTAAAGGTAATGAAGAAGATCGTAAAAGATTAAAATGGTTAATTGATAGTAAACGTAAACAAAAGGAGTAATATTATGCCAAACGTGATTGAATCAGACTTTTTTGCAGAAAGAAATAGCCGAGAGTGGCAATCTAGAGTTAGAAAGTTCTTAACTAACAGCACTTGCTTTTTTAAGTTTCAAAAACAAAATGGTGAACTTAGAGAAATGAACTGCACATTAAATCCTAGTGTAGTGCCTGCTGTTACTAATCCTAAAGCTCCCAACGATAAGAATCTTACAGTATTTGATACTGATGTTTCTGGTTGGAGAACTATTCCGTGGGACAAAATTATCTCATTTAAAGTATTGTAATCATGCGTCCTCTACGCCGGGCAGTATTTGTACATGTCCCTAAAACTGCTGGCTCGGCGATTATTCAATGGGCGAATAGAAACAGTCGAAAACATAACTTTGTTCTTGATCATTGTGGACATGCTACACTTGAAGAAATAAATGGAACAGATGATAAAGAGCCGTTGTCACAATACACAGATATAGACCCGTTTATTACATTTGGTGTGCGAAGAAATACATATGATAGAATGATAAGTGTGTATAACCATATTGGATTCCAACCAGTAACACGACGAGAAAAAACCAAAGAATGGAAACTATACACAAAGGCTCATAAAAAAGGCATTGTGTATTTCATTGATTGGATTAACGACAAAGAATACACAAGATATACTCACTGGAATCGCTCATTAATAGACTGGTTAAAAGGTGTAAATTTTGTTCTCCAATATGAAAACTTACACAAACAATTTAAAATAATTAAAGAGGCTCTAGCTGTCCCAGATCCATTAAAACCAGCTAATGTTCTGCCTTATCGATACAGAAAATCAACTTACTACACTCAAGCTTATATTGATGTTATACAGAAACACTATGGCGAAGAGATTGAGAAGTACAAGTACCTACCAAAAAAATGCTTGACATCCTGATCTACCTATGTTATAATTAGTAGATTAATAAAGGAGTCCTTCTATGGCACAAACTAAACGTAAACGCAGCACCTATGTGATGGCTGAACCTCATTGGGTACAGCTAGCATTAATTGAAGACAACACTCAACGAGAACAAGAGTGGAAAAATATTGATTACTTTGTCCGATACGAAATCGCAGACAAGATTCTACGAGCAGCATTTAAAACCTGGCTTCGTAAAGACTCTGGTTTGACTAAGGAAGAGATATCTGCTATTCTAACTTTGTCAGATTGGAACTTTAACCATGTAGGCAAGTATTGTTTTGTCCATTCTAAGACAGGGTGGATGACAGAGTCTTCTAGAAACTATATTGATAGGAAACTACAAGAGTTTCTAGAAAAAGCAAAAACAAATCCTAAGTCTAGTTGGGAAGAAGATACTGAAGACGCACCCGCACCTAAACCTAAGAAGGTTGTGGCAATGCGTGATAACTTAAATGAAGCAATGTGCTTTGTTGAGTTGGGTATTGATGAGATTGTAGACGGTAAAAATGTACGGAGTGTCACAGCATTGCGAGATTTTAAACTAAACAATGCTGAGATTAATCAAATGTTTGCAGAGTTAGGCAGATACAAAGACGAGATGGTGGAACTCCAGCAAGTTCGTCAGTTAAAAGATCCTAGCGATTGGGACAAGCAGCTACTTGAAGGCTATTCTAATCTAAAGGTAACTACAGTTAGAAAGATTATCGAGTTCTATGATGCTTGTGAAGGCTTTCTAATGAATGAGAAGACAGCCAAGAAAATTACTCGTATTAGGAAGAAGCGTCCTACAGACAAGAACAAACTTGTACGTCGACTACGCTACCTAGCTGAGGATAAAGACTTGGGTATTGCCTCTGTAAACCCTGTAGCAATTATTGGTGCTACTGAGGTTTGGATGTATGATGTTAAACGTAAGCGACTCTGTGTATACGCCTCAGAGTATGATGGCGGACTCAGTGTTAAAGGCACTGCTATTGAAAACTATTCAGATGCTAAGTCTTACGAAAAGACGATTAGAAAGCCTGAAGAGATGGTGCCAGCATTTATGAAGGCACGAGCCAATGGCTTGCACAAGTTCATGGATAATATCCGTGGTAAAAAGATGGCAGTTAAGACTAGGGTACAACCTAACTCTGTAATTTTGAGGATTAAAGAATGATTGTTGTAGACTTTAATCAAGTCGCCATTGCCAACTTTATGGCAGAGATTGGACACCGTAAGGATGCTAGTGTAGAGGTAGACGTTAATCTACTTAGGCATATGATTCTAAATACATTACGTTCCTATCGTAATAGGTTTGGTGCTGAATATGGTGAACTAGTAATTGCTATGGATAACAGGCACTATTGGCGCAGAAAAGTGTTCCCTTTCTACAAATCTCACCGCAAAAAAGTGCGAGAAGAAAGCTCTTTTGATTGGAGTACTATATTTGATGCATTGCACATCATTAGACAAGAGTTAGAGGAGGTTTTTCCTTATCCTGTAATTGATGTAGACGGTGCTGAAGCCGATGATGTTATTGGTACATTGGCAGAGTACAGTCAAACATCTGGGGACAGTGTAGGAGGATTGTTTGACGATCCCACACCTGAACCTTTTCTTATTATCTCAGGTGATCATGACTTCAATCAGCTACAGAAGTGGAGTAATGTAAAACAGTTTGCTCCTGCATTTAAGAAGTGGGTTAAGATTAAAGAGCCTGCCGATAAAGTTCTCATGGAACATATTATTACAGGCGATAAAGGTGACGGCATTCCTAATATGCTGTCTGCAGACGATACATTTGTTGAGGGTAAACGACAACGACCTATTAGAAAGGCATTGTTGGCAGAGTGGAAAGGCATGAAGCCAGAGGAGTTTGTAGTGAACTCTGAGATGGCTCATGGGTTTAACCGTAATCAACTTCTAGTAGACTTGTCTAAGACACCAGAAGATATTAAAGAAAGTATTATAAATAGTTATGAAAGACAACAAGGTGGCGATAGAAGCCAGTTGTTGAACTACTTCATCAAGAACAGAATGAAACTAATGATGGAAGTGATAGAAGATTTTTAAATGGAGACACTATGAAATTCAGACAAATCAACGAAGGCTTTGATTGGGTACTTAAAGCTGAAACACCAGACGAACAAGTCGCAAGACTAAAGCAATGGGCCCCCACTAATCAGACACTAGTACCAATCGTTCGTATTGGTGTTGGCGCTGAGAAACCTGATTGGGGACTACCAGAAGGTATGCCTACTACTACTAAACTTCAAAAGGATATTCCTGACGGTATGGGAGAAACTACTCTTACACTAGAATGGAGACGTATTAGGCAATTCATGGAACCTGGTTCTAATATGAAAAAATTACCTTCTTGGAAACAAGAAATGAATTGGGTTCAAATTCTAGAAGGATTACATCATGCTGAAGCGACTGTGCTAACAGCAATTAAAGATGGTAAACTGTTAGACTTGTATCCTAAAATGGAAGCTATGTTACCGCTTCTAGGTATTACAGAATACAATAAACCCGCCACAACAAAACCTAAAAGAACTAGAAAAACTAAGGCCGCAGCAAAGGTATAAAACAATGATCGGTATGTTCTACGAGGACGATATCCTCGCAGTTAATGCAGTCGTTTCAGCTCTACTTCCAGAAAAAGGTATTCTTGTAGAGATTGGATGTTTCCAAGGTAAGAGTACAGTTGCCTGGGCTGAAGCATTTGAAGCTAATAATAAAGACTTTAAAATCCATGCAATTGATAAGTTTGAGGGATTGAACCCTCGACGTCCCACCCAAGATGAACTAAACAAGGCAAAAGCAGCAGGACTCAACGTTGAGTACATGGGTAGTGACGAAAGAATGGAACACATGGAGCAGTTTAAATGCACCGGTGAAGAGCAATACAGTAACTTTAAAAAGAACACTGAGCGCTTTGATAATATCACTGTTCAAAAGAAGCTCTTTACACCAAAGTTTGAATGGAATGTTATGGTAGATTGTGTCTTCTATGACGCTGATCACAATTACCAAGCATGTAAAGACGCTCTAGAATATTGGCAACGCAGACTTGTCAAAGGAGGCATTATGTGTGTACACGATAACACACCTAATTGGCCAGGTACTCAAAAAGCTATTAAGGAAGTGTATCCTAATGCTGAAGTTGAAGTTGTCAGTAAGCAGGGCTTTACAGTTATTCGCCCCTAGTCCACAATCTTTCGTGTATGTAATACACAATCATCTTAATAAAGAACTCTGCGGTTCCTATCGCTAATCCTAATCGCCAGTCACCTACAATGATCCAAGCTGTTATCATTGTAGTGACTGTGGCGACTATTCTCCAGCTAAGAGTTTTTGCTATAGTCTTACTAACGCTATCCATCTACCTTAGGGTGAGTGGCTGCAATTTGTTGCAGTCCTTTACGGATATTAGTAGCAGAAATTGCTTCGATATTGTCTTCTAACTTCTCTTGCTCAATGGTGTAACCTACATCTCTACCATATGTAATATGTTCAATGTTAGGTACATTAATGATGGTGTAGTGTTCGCCAGAATAAAATCCCTCTTTAGCTAGAGCGATTACAATCTGTGTAGAACGTTGATCAAAGTCGTATGGGTTTTTATCTGTCCCATCAGAAGCTCTGAGTAAAATAGCTACTTGGCCAGTTTTGTCAATTGCTCGCTTAAAAAGTTCTGTATGCCCTTTATGCCAGGGTTGAAACCTTCCAAGGAGTTGCGTAGTTGGTTTTGTCCAATCCATTTTGTTATCCTTATGTTGTAATTATCTAAAGGCTCGAAGATTTTATTAGTATCTTCAAACCTGCCTTCCTTGATAGTATCCATCCAAATAATATAGTCTGCTTGTACTAGCTCTCTAGTATAAGCGGTTGGACAGACAAAGTCAAGTATACCATAATATTCTTTCATACGAAGTGCCTGACGCCATCTACCTGCTTCAGAGAAATCCCAATCGTCGTATAGTTCTCTGATGGTGTCAGCATTATGGTGGGGCAAAAGGAAATGATACGCCAATTCTTTTGCTAACGTAGATTTACCAGAACCTGGTAAGCCGCAAATTAATATTTTCATAGTTTGTAATAAAAATTATATGTGTGTTCGTTCTCACGAAATAATGTAGCCCTGTTTGCCATATGAAATCTTCTGGCAGTGTCTGTTTTAGGGCTAAGTGTATAAACACCTTTGGCAATGCCTAATTGCCTAAAGTGATCGACAACGGAGAGTGCTAATCTTCTCCCAGCAAAATGAGAATAAGACCAAATGGTATAGAGTATAGGAAAGTCTGTACCCTCATTATTAATCTCATCTTCATCTTCTGGAACATGACTACAGTGTGCTACACACACCATAGCAGCTACTTCTCCGTCTTTTTCCCAATAATAAACTTCCTTGTTATTGGAAATTCTGTCTATTGCTGGTATATGTCCTCTAACAGGATCTTTAGCAATGTGTTCTGCTGCAGGATCATCTAATGATAAAAGTTGTTTAAGCATTTCATAATAACTCGTCTGTATCTGGTTTGTAGGGATCAAAGAACCTACCCCGTTGCCAGCCCTCTGGTAGCGGTTGGGACTTTGGTATTGTTGTTGCTTTGCCATTTGGATCACATACCCAATAACGTCTTTCTCTCTTTATCCAAGCCTCATGCATCTTTTCTCTAGTGCTTACTCTATGGCGTCTGCCATACATTGGATTATTCTCACCGCCTCTAGTACCTTGCATAGTCTTGGATATTCTTTCTTTGTGTTCATCTTTTAAACCATCTTTATGAGGATGTTTGTCACCTAGTTTAGCTTCTCTAATTCTTTGTCTGCCTTCTTCAGTGTGCTTTCTAGTTCTCTTTCTAGCAGTATCGGATACGATAGGTAAACCAATTTGTTCTGCTATTTCTCGACACTGTTCTACAGTTGAAACTCTTCGGATTAACTCACGCGGTTTTGGAACATCCTGTACATGGTTACTGTCTACTATGTATAAGCCATCGCGACATTGGAATAAGAAAAAAAGATTAGTCAACGATCAAATCCCTTTGTCTTAGTCTTGGTATTAAACTGTCCCACTCTTCACTTGTAGAAAATTGCCACACATAAGAATCTTCTCCACTCTCACCTTTATATACTCCCTTATGCTCTACACGAGTATTACATACAACAGGAAAATCGTAGTTAAAAACACCTTCTTCTGTATGAAACTCTCTTACACCTGGAGTAAGAGGAATTGTAAAAATTGATTTTCTTGAGAGAGGATCTGTGTGCCAATCTATTTGTGTATTTGGACGAGATTTTATGAAGGCTGAGCCTGATATTCTATTAACTCCATATTTTCCAGCAACCTTGATAATTATTCTATTTACTTGTAATGCTACACCTAAGTAATTGGTTCTTTGTTCTCCATCACGCAACCACACTTGGCCATTTTCGTCCAGATAATAATCTTTCCAGACAGTTTTATATGCCATGTTTAAAAACTCTTGAGTTTCTTCTTCAGTAAGAAGATTTTTGAGTCTATAAGCGTTACTCATCAGCATATTTGGCAATCAATTTGCCTAATCCATCTAGTTTTTCAATAATATTACGGAAATATGGGGAGCCATCTGCTCTATAGTCTCCACCTTTAACTCTAAGTCGTATTAATGTTGTGCCGTCTTTTGTCATAAAATCTATTTGAGGAAGTCCTGGTTTGCCTGTACCTCTCTCTTGACCTCTTTTATATTCACCTTTGATTGGAGACAAAGCATCAAATGTTTTAAATAAGTTGTCAAAGGTATAGATTTTAGCTTGCCCACGATTCAATTGAACAAGTGTTACATACTCCTCATTACGAGTAGCGTGCCATTGTATAGCATCTGCAAAATGTTTTAGTGTCTTTTTATCGTCTTGTGATAATAATTTGGTTACTTTAGGTTCTACACCTTTGTAAACTTCACTAATGGCACCTTTTAAATCTCCCTCTTTGATTTTAGCGTCGTATCTATTTCTAAGTTCTGTAATTGTAATGCCAAATAGATCTTTAAAGAAGTCTTGGAATGTTTCAAAGTTTGAGCCTCCCATTTGACCAAACTGCTTTACGTCTCCTGCTTTTAATGACACATTAATGTTTACAGGCAGCATTTCTCCATCATGATTAGATATCATGACACGAACATCAACCTTTGTGCCTGTTTGATCCTCTAAGCCATCTGATAATACATGTATCTCATTAAAGGAATTGTTCTCATATACTTCTTTAGACCATTGTGTAACTGTTATACCATTTGCATAAGAACATGCAGCATTTACAACGTCTTGAATATCTTTGAGTTTTCTAATTGAAGGATCTGTCAGTGCTTTCATGTTGTTTAATGCTAAACCTAAAGTAAATATCACCTTATCCTTAATTTTAGGATTCCTGTTGGGTGAGTCAAATTTTAAGACTTGTTTGGTTTGATTAGCGCTAAGTTTACGCAACACCTTCTCTACATCAGAAGGAGATACTCTTTGATTTTTATTAATAAATCTAGCAGCTACAGCGGCACCAAATATGCCCTCTGCCATATCGCCTTTGTTGTAAGCCTTTCTCTCTCCCATCTCACCACCAGACTTAAACTCTTCTGATTTAAGTAACAAGCCGTTGTGATATTCATTGCCTGCTACATCATACATTTTGAAGTTAGGTGATTTTAAATTCTCAATAGCATTAACGAGAGTAGCTGCTGATGTATTTGCTTTATATTCTTTACCGTCTATATTAAGACTCTTGACTACTACACTGCCTCCCTTTTCTAACTTGAGAGGTGTGTTTTTAGTAATCATAGACACCAGTGTCACGACTCTTGTGTATTTCTTGTTTAATAAGTTTGCTTTACTTAGATTTGCCATATTAGTACCTTATAAATAAATAGGTTTATTCATATTTATATTGGAGGAAATGATGGGCCGATTTAATCGATTATTAGACGCAACATATACTCCGCCTAGCAGGTGGGTTTTAAACACCGCTTTATCTTACGATACTGATGTATTAACGGAAAGTCAAGTAAAAGAGTTTAAAAGATTGGGCGTTAAGATTACTGTTAAAGGTAAAATTACCGCTCCCAAGGGTTTTGTTACTGATTTAGCATCAGTACCAAGAGCTGGTTGGATGTTTATTGCTCCCTTTGATATTGCTAGAGCAGCAGTTATTCATGATGTGTTATACAAAGCTATTCGCGAAGGCGATAGCGAGATGAAGTCAGAACTACGACAAGCCGCCGATTTGGTATTTAAAGATGCCATGGCACAGTCAGAGCCTGTGGTTGCCCCCTGGAAATGCTGGAGTGCATGGGCAGCTGTACGGGTTTTCGGCTGGTCTGCAGTCAGATCCAAGTAAAAAAATTCAACTTTTTTCACATCTCTAGTAGAATCAAGCACTTAGCAATGCCTAAAAGTGCTGATTCTGCTTGACTTCTTGCCCAAAAGAGTGCATAATATACACATAAACTAAAGAAACGTAGCAAAAGTGAGGAAATATATGTTTGTTTATTTTAGTGCAGATAACGGTAAAGTTGAAGTCAGTGTAGAACAGAAGAAGATTGGTTCTTCTAAAACTGCAACTGGACTTGCCAAACTCCTAATTAAAGCTAAAGTTAATGTCGATTCAGATGATATCTTCTGTTCATCCAGCATTGACTTTGCAGATGAATACGGCTTCAATCATTATAACGATGCACGTGACTTGATTGAAGAAGCAATTGACCTTGTAGCGGAGGCAGCATAATGTCATACGATAAGCGTAACGGTAGTCCATATGATCGCGGATCAGCTGATAGCTACTACCAGCGTGGTTATAACCCTCATTATTATGTAGGTGGTACTTATCAATCAGAACGAGTTGAGTTAGAAGATATGACTCCTCAGCAGATTGTAGAGTACAGTAAAGGTTATTCAGACAACGAAGCGTGTCCAAGCGCTCGTAAGGCTTACTAATGTTAGAAATTATCGGTTTTATTGCACTCTTTTATATCGCCTTTAAGTTAGCCCCCACTGTTCTTGAGGTGGGGTTCAAGGCAGCAGTTATTTGTTTAGGATTTGTTGCCTTTCTTATCATATTAGGGTGGTTAAAAACAGCATTTTTTTTGTGGTAATGTGCTGATTCTGCTTGACATTTGCAGAAAAGATGCTATAATAGTGGCATAGTTAGAAAAAAGTGAGGTTAAAAATGTCTAATATATTTAATGAAATGTTCCTAGAGAACGCTTTTGATGAAGGACTTGCAATGGGCATGTCCGACGAAATGGCAGAGAAGTTTGCCAATGCTAAGTTTGAGGGTTCCTCCTTAGACGAGTTTGATCGTTTCCTAAACCAAGAAGGTGATTTTGACGGCGACTACTGCTTGTGCGGTGCTCCGTTGTCTAATCCTGGTCCTGATTGTTATGTACACATGAGTCAGGGGTACTAATTATGATGGCTTACTGTGATTATATCGCTCATCGAATCCAAGAAGGTTTGCGTGATGATACGGAAAGCCTTCTTGGCAAAGTACAACCAACCAAGATGGATTTGTCTCCAGAAGGTTACTTTGTCAGTCCAAAGAAAACTATCCGAGTTACCGATAAGTTTGGTAAGAAGTATGTTGTGACTGTGGAAGAAGAAGATGTTTAAGATTGCATTAGAAAAAAACATGTCAGGAGGCTCTTTGCCTTATCAAGTTGCACATGGTAACTTCACTTTGAAGTTTTCCAATGGCTACACCGTATCTCTTGCAATGGGAGATGGTATGTACAGTGAAGGCAATTTTCAAGAAGGCTTCAACACTATTGAAGTTGGTGTATGGGACGACAAAGGTGACTGGTATTGTCCTTGGAATGATAACAACGATGTTATCGGTTATCAGACTGTTGAAGAAGTTTTAGAAATTATTAACGAGGTGGCTGAACTATGATTAGAGTTGTTGTTGGATTTTTTCTTATTATGGGCGCTGTTGGCACTCATGACTTCTATGATGAGTGCATTATGGCAGCAGATTGTGTTGCAGGCGATCCGCCTTCTTTGATTGTGTCTGCTTTGATTGGACTAGCTGGTTGTGCAATTGCCTTTTGGGGTGCTTTGTCATTAAATGAATGTCGATAGTTTAAAAGAGCTAGGATTTAAACAAGCAGCCTGGCTCACTCTTACAGCAGATTTAAAAGTAGAACCGGTATTCTTACCTCAGGCTGACATTGATACGCCTGGGGTATATTTTTGGGTGCAGTTGTATCCAAACGATACTAGCGAAATTGTTTACATTGGATTATACGGACAAACAGTCAGGAAAAGATTTAAAGAACATCTAGGCGGTTTTAAGCACAGCCAATCAGGTAGACTTAAAGGTAAATATCTTACATCGTGTCTACAGTCTAATTCTTATTTTGAGATATATTCTAAACCCAGCCATTCACAAGTAATAACATATCAAAGCGTTCTTGGCGAACAGGTTGGAACAGTTATTTCTACCAATGCACAAGATGAAATTGATATGTTAGATGCCTTTTATAAGGAGCATAGCAGAAAACCAGTGTTAAACAAGACGAAAGGTGGTTAGTATCGTGCTGTTTGTGCTTGACAAATGAGTAAAAAGATGCTATAATATGTACATGAAAAAAGATAAAGTAATACTAACAGATTGCGATGGCGCAATCCTCGATTGGGAATTCGGGTTTCACACCTGGATGGAAGCACACGGACACATCATTAAAGACAAGAATGTTTATGATGTGGCTCGACAATATGAATTAGAAAAGCCAGTTGCTAAGGCACTTGTTAAGACTTTTAATGAGAGCGCGGCGATTGGTTTCTTGCCTCCGTTACGAGATGCTCAATACTACATGAAGCTACTTCATGAGAAACATCAGTATCGTTTCGTGGCAATTACTAGTTTGAGTTTGGATCCTTTTGCACAGAAGCTAAGGGAGAAGAACTTGGCAAAGATATTTGGTCCTAACACCTTTAAGGATGTTATTTGTTTGGACTGTGGTGCAGATAAAGATAAAGCACTAGAAGCAGCAGCCAAGAAGTATCCTGGTGCGTTTTGGATTGAAGATAAAATGATTAACGTTGAAGAAGGAATAAAGAACGGCTTGCGAGGCATTCTTGTAGAACATGGACACAATATGAACTACAAAGGTGATGCTTTTGTCGGTAAGACTTGGGAGGACATATATAATTACATTATAGAGCAGGACGGCTAATGGACAAAATTCAAAGACCCTATTTGGAATATTATGTCGCATATCATTGTAATTTGAAATGCGCTAATTGTTCAGTAGGGTCTCCTTTTATTGATGAACGCTACAGTGATCTAGACAGTTACAAAAGAGATGTAGACGCTCTTGGTGAGTACATGCACATTGGTGTAATGAGACTCATTGGAGGCGAGCCTACTCTCAATCCAGAAATTACAGAGTATTTGAAGTATGCCAAGATGAGCGATTTGGCAGACGCTACCTCTGTGGCTACAAACGGCATCAAACTTCTCAATATGCCAGAAGAGTTTTGGGATTGGACAGACATTATCAATCTCAGCATATATGAGAACACCAATATTAACTACGATAAGATTCTAAACTATCTAGAGCAGAGAGGACAGCGTTATAACATAACCAATCGTCCACTCACTACACAGACAGGACAGGCAAACAAAGACAAACTTAAAGGTTTGTCTCAGTCTCTTGATTGGGGCTCTCAGTTCAGAGTATTAGATCAGTTTGAGGAACATAGCGAAGAAACAGCACAAGCAGTGTACAGTACTTGTATGATGCATGAATGGTGTCATACATTTAAGAGCGGAAATTATTATCGCTGTGGTTTTAGCATACACCGCAACATTTATTATGATTCAATTGGTGTGCCGCTGCCATATAATTTGAGACAAACAGACGCAATAGCTATTGACAAAGACTTCATTAGCAATTATAATCAGCATCAGAGCTGTAAGACGATAAACATTAATGCCTGCAGGTTTTGTAAAGGTTTTGGGGATGGTGTAGAGCCGGTAAATGAGCCTCACCGTCAGTTAACTAAAATTGAAATACAGGAGTTGAGGGTATGACAGAACATGCAAAAGTTGTAGAGAAACAAAGAAAATATTTAGAGGCACTTGAGTGGGCAGGTAAAATTAAATGGATGCAAGCATTTGATACCACCACAATGAACATGTGGTACGATAATAGACGTGACGATGGGGGAGTGTGTGATACTGGATACAACGATGGCACCATTATTAGGCGAATAACTAGAGGGCCTAATAAGGGACAGGAAATCGTGATGGAAGAAGGCGTATCTGGAGAAACTTTATTAGATATGTTTTATCGAAAAGAGTAAGGAGAAAGGAAATGGGTGTAGTAATGAGTGATTCACAACAAAAGATTTTGGAACTAGAGGCTCGTGTTTTTGTTCTTGAGAGATTTGCAAAACGAATGCTAGATCCAGAAGGGTTTGGGTATGCCGTCACAGCGGAAGTTCGTGACGAAGCTCGTAGGCTTTTTGGCATGCCAGCAGTGGAGACTAATAATGTCAGTTATTGAGATTGCTGTAGCACTATTTTGTATGGTGGGTTGTTCTTATTCCTCATATAAGATAGGCGTTAAGCATGGCGCAACGGTTTTATACGATAGCTTCTATTCTAAATCAGACAAGATTACAGGAAAACTTTGTTTAAAGTTTTCAAATGGTGGAGACACCGTTGAGGTAGAATGAGATATCCAACCATGATTGAGGGGAAGAATTACACTATCTTCTCCCTCATTCCTAGATGTTGTGAAGTGTTGATTGATTATATGCATGTCAACGGCATACCGTATCTAGCTAATCATGTCAACGCTCACGATTATCAGAGGATTGTGCGTAAGTATCCTATGCACAATCATATCGTCGTGATTACAGATCCTGTCACACTACACAAGACAGGCTCATATTATATGCAAAAGACTGATTGGGATACACGATGGAGAGAAGACTTTTATTCCTACTATCTCACACCATGGCTAGGACATTTTGAAGATAGAAATCTATTTACCTATATTGAATATGAAGAGCTACATGAGTACATAGGAAAGTTTTCTCCATATGAGCCTAAAGAAGGGCCTCAGTTATTTGACTTGATGCCAGAGATACAAGAGTACGCATTAACTCTCAAAATAGGAACCAAATTAACAGTTGGTGATTGGAACGACTATATACTTAGGAAGAATTTATTATGAACCAGAACGAAAAACCACATCAAGGCTTAGCATGGTTTGCTACAGCATTTTTAATCCTAGCAGCATCGCTTGCTAGTTTTGTTCCAGAGTTAGAATATCACCATTATGCTTTTATCACTGCTAACACTATTTGGGTTGCAGTTGGTATTCTATGGAAAGAACAGACAGTTTGGGTACTTAATGGAGGACTGACTCTTATCTATATTCTAGGACTTATATTATGAGACATACCATTCTAGTGGTAACCTGTAAGGAGGAGTTAGGCTTTCTGCCTATGCAAATGTCTAACTTTAAAAAATATCTCGATCCAGAAATATACAAACTCCATCTTGTCGTTAATACTGACACAAAAGATATTGGTCCTCTAGATCTACAAAAAATTCATAAAGGTTTAAACGACTGCCCGCTGTTCTATCAAATAGAGATGGCTGATCCAAATATAACAGAGCTAATGCCTGATGGATGGCGCTCACAGCAATATTATAAACTAGAAGCGGCAAAAAGAATTACCACCCCTTATTATACATCGATTGATGCAAAGCATTTCTTTCAAAAGAAACCAGTGTTCGTTGATCACACAACAAAAAGAATTCTTACATCATTAGACATCGCTACAACAAAAAAGCACCAAAATATCATTAACACAGCAGCACAGTATGTTGGAGCAGATAATAGTCCTGCAGGTATGGTATGTTGTCTACCACCTGTGACTATGATAACGAATGAGGTACAGGAGTTATTAGACGAACACAGCGATTTGCATATCGCCATGGCAAATAACTGGAAATTGATGGATTATTTCGTCTATAATGCTTGGATGCACAAAAAGAATAGGCTCATGAAGGAATACATTTTCAGTGAAAGACAATCATGTAACGTGATGCAAAATCATGACGAGAACAAAGCCAAAGGACAATGTGAAATGATGCATAGATACATGATGGGATCGTATCATCGCAAATGGTTTAAATTCACAGCGATTGTTCCTTATATAAGAGAGTCCTATAAAAAACATACTAGCCTCTCCCCTAGCGAGATAGACGCTATCATAGAAGAGGTAAACGAAAACTCAAGGTATAACTTACATGAATAGAACAGATGACGAAATCATCTATGACACTGCTATGAAGGATTGGAGTCTGCGTGACATCGTTCCTACAGAAGGATCGATTTGGGCGTTAGGCGATTCGCGAACCTACGCACTAGCAGTTAAAAAAGGAGAAGAGTGGCCTAAGATATTAGAAGATAAACTCGGTTTAGAGATATGTAATCTATCCATTCTCGGCATATCGGTAAAAGCAATGACGAGTTTATATAAGACTCTTATCAAAAAGCACGGCAAACCTTATATGACATTATGCGTGTTCTCCGATACCAATCGCGATCATCTAGCGTTCTGTAGAATAACAAACGATAAAGCATATCACACTGTAGGGCCGCTTCAACAGCGTCTTTTAAAGACTCCAAAGTCTCTCAATATGACAGAGGAAGATGTACTTATGTCTATAGACGATGCCGATAAAAACTATTTTAAACGCATACAACAATTAGAAACCTACTCTAAATCGATAGACGTTCCCTTTCATTATATTCTCAAATCAGAGTTCGAGGATTTAGATAAGGGCAACGACGGAATTCACTCAGGACCGTTAACCCATATAGAAGTAGCAGAACGCTTTAGAAAAATGATTCTAGACTGTTAGTTACCGGAGGTACGGCTCTGAAACACCGAAAATCCAACCCAATAATTATTCCCGACAAAAGATATAAGGTAAACTCCTACGGCTACAGAGGCATAGAGCCACAGCCAGGACTACCATGGGCACTTGGATGCTCACAGACTTATGGCTTCGGAGTAGCAAATAACGAGACATGGCCATATATTCTCGGCAAAATGCTCAACACAGATATAATTAACTTCGGCACACCCGGCGGCAGTATAGACACTCTCATACGAATATTCAATGCCTGGTACACAGAACTCAAACCGCCGCGTATTTTTTGCCTATTACCGACATCAGGGAGATACGAAATAAACGGTAAACCGGTGCAAAATAGAACAACCGACGAGAGATGGCAGCAGTATAAACACGAAATAGATATATACGACACTAAGGTAAAGTTGCTTGAGACGATGGCCATTGAAAAAGGTGTAATAATTCATATCAAATCACCATTTAAATTTATTGATCTCGCCTGGGATAAAAAGCATATGGGCAAGGAAACACACAAACAATTCGCGAAACATTTACATGAAACTTATAGATCAACTTCCACCTCCTAACGGAGAACGAATATGGGCTATAGGCGACTCATGGACAGCAGGAGCCGGTGTATGTAAGGGTGAGGAATGGCCTAATCAATTAAGTAAAATACTCAACGAGCCGGTATATAATATGGGTATCGTAGGACAATCCCTCGAAGCGGTATGTGATATACTAAAAGAAGCAATAAAAGAATACGAAAAACCTGATGTAATATGCTTATTAGATTGTAAACTTAGTAACAGTACATACAGAATAATCAAAGGAAAAGTATTCCATATAACACGATTATTCATTGACAGACTAATTAGATCCGGTAATAAAACACTATTAGGATATGATTATTCGTGGTATAAAGAACAAATAGAAAACAATATAAAGACATACAACGAACGAAAAAACAATCTAATAGAGTGGGCAAACAGCAACGATATAGTGCTAATAGTAAGAAACAAAGAAGGATTAGTAGATAGAAGCTGGGATATGATACACGGAGGACCGTTAACCCATATAGTGTACGCAGAGTGGTTCGCCCATAATCTAGTTCATGCAGGTATTGAGCGTGTGAAAAAGTGTGCCAAAGTGTGATAAAGTGTGCCGTTCTATACTTGAATAGAAACTCTAAGGAAAACAGTGATTTAGACGAACCTTAATTCGTTAATCTAAAAAGTCAAGCCCTGAAACCCCCTTA
>Ga0129342_1000255_pt1 | contig 21538 bp, 27 predicted proteins | sample CPBDNA_5_FD_94426 | JGI IMG/M metagenome (GOLD analysis project Ga0129342, IMG submission 94426) | Freshwater to marine salinity gradient microbial communities from Chesapeake Bay, USA - CPBay_Sum_15_0.2_DNA | ecosystem: Environmental > Aquatic > Marine > Coastal | place: USA: Chesapeake Bay...
AAAAATGATCAAAAATGATCAAAAATGATCAAAAATTCAACAATTAGCAATACTAATGTTTTATATTTTCATAATTTTTTTAAAAGTAAATAATCTGTATAAAATTAATAATTTAAAAAATGGTAAAAAATGGCCAAAAATGGCCAAAATCAATTATATTTTATAAAAAATTGCAAAAAATAGCAATAAAATTAAATAAATTGATTTTTTAATTTTCTATAAAAATATAATCTTAAGTAAAATTTAAAAAATGGACAAAACGAAAGAAAATAAGCAAAAAAATAACAAAATTAAGCTATAAATGAATAAAAAGAGGTTAAAATATAAGAAAATAAATAAAAAATTTATGGTAATTTATGACCCAAATAAGTCTCCAACATTCTAAACCAATCTATTTCACTTAATTTTATATATTCTGATTCAATGGCTTTTAATATTCTTTCTTTTTTAACGGTTCCAATTACTGGATGAATATTAGAGGGATGTTTTAAAATCCACGAAAGCAACAATTGATCTTTTGTTGCAGTATATTTTTCACAAAACTCATCAAGTAGTAAATGAACATCATCGATTAATTTATTTTTTTCTTTAAAAAATAGCCCTAAAGGACTCCAGCTCATAGGAATAATATTATTAGCAATCATATAATCTAGTGAGGAATCAAATAAAGCTTTATTGTAAGAAAGGGAAAACTGAATTTGATTTACACTAACTTTAGATTTTAAAGAAATTAAATCGGTTTGTTCATTAGAAAAGTTTGAAACTCCAAACATTCTGATTTTTCCTTGACTTATCAATACATCAACGGCTTTTTTTATTTCATCTGGATGAATTAAAGGACTAGGACGGTGCAAAAGCAATAAGTCCAAATACTCTGAATTTAAATCTTTTATAGATTTCTCAGCGCTGTATACAATATAATTTGAATCATATTGATAATGCTTTACAGTATTTTTGGGCCTGGTTTTTCCAACATATTGAATTCCACATTTAGATATTAGTTGAATATCCTCTCTTTTTACACTTGAATTTTTAAAGGCTTTTCCAAATTCAGTTTCAGTGGTATAGTCTCCATAAATATCTGCATGATCGAATGAAGATATCCCGTTTTCTAAATTAAATTGAATTAACTCTTCCATTTCGTTGGAAGACAAATTATTCCCCCACTTCCCCCAACTCATACATCCTTGAATAATTCTTGAAAAGTTAGATTTCATTTATTTTTTTTATTAAAATACTAATTAAAAGTGAGTTACATTTGTCAAAATTTAAAAATTTGATTTCAGATTATACAAAAGAATTTCGTTATAATTTACAATTATCTTTTCCAGTTATGCTTGGTATGTTAGGCCATACATTTGTAGCTTTTGCAGACAATGTTATGGTTGGTCAACTTGGTACAGCTGAACTTGCGGCAGTATCACTTGGAAATAGTTTTATTTTTATTGCAATGTCTCTTGGTATAGGATTTACAACAGCTATCACTCCTCTAGTAGCTGAAGCAGACTCATCCAGTAATATTGGTGATGGTAAAAATGCATTTAAACACGGACTTGTTCTAAGTACTATTTTAAGTATTATACTTTTTTGTTTAATTCTAATGTCTAAACCTTTGCTATATGTAATGGATCAACCTATTGAGGTAGTTAACCTTGCAATTCCTTATTTAGATATTGTTGCCCTATCTTTAATTCCCTTAATAATTTTTCAAGCTTTAAAACAATTTTCTGATGGTTTGTCAAACACAAAGTATCCAATGTATGCTACAATATTGGCTAATATTATTAACATCATATTAAATTACTTATTAATTTTTGGATCATTCGGATTTCCAAAATTAGGAATTATTGGAGCTGCTATTGGCACATTAGTTTCAAGAATTATAATGGTCTATTTTTTATGGTTAATTTTCAAAAGCAAAAATAAATTTAAAGACTATATAACAGGGTTAAATTTTAGAAAAATTGAAAAAAAGATTAACGTTAAGCTTTTTAATTTAGGATTCCCTTCAGCTCTTCAAATGTTTTTTGAAGTAGGTATTTTTACTGCTGCGATCTGGCTAAGTGGAGTACTTGGCAAAAACCCTCAAGCAGCTAATCAGATTGCCTTAAACCTTTCAAGTATGACATTTATGGTTGGTATTGGATTATCAGTAGCAGCAATGGTTAGAGTAGGAAATCAAAAAGGGGTAAACGATTTTTTAAACCTTAGAAGAATAGCCTTTTCAATTTTCTTTTTAACTTTTTTGATAGAAATTGCTTTTGCAACCTTTTTTCTTGTATTCAGAGAGTGGCTTCCAACTTTGTACCTTGATGAATATGATTTAATTAATATTAAAGATAATTCTGAAGTGATTCTCTTAGCTTCAAAATTACTATTAATAGCAGCTTTCTTTCAAATATTTGATGGCCTACAGGTTGTTATTTTAGGAGCACTAAGAGGACTTCAAGATGTAAAAACACCTACCTTAATAACATTTATTTCATATTGGATAATAGGATTTCCTATTTGCTATTATTTAGGGCTTTATACCGAACTTAAAAGTGTAGGAATTTGGATTGGACTATTTACAGGTCTATTTGTTGCATCAATTCTTCTTTACATTAGATTTAATTATCTTTCTAAAAAGCTAATTAAAAGTAAAATTTAAATCCAAACATCATTTTCATAAGTAAAATTACTAGATTTATTTTCTCCAGTATTGACCACTCCTCTAGGCTCAATAAGCATGATTTGAGATTCATTTTCTGAGCTTGGCTTATGTTCAACTCCAGCAGGCACTACAAACATTTCTCCTTGTTTAATTTTAACTATTCCATCTCTAAATTCTATCTTTATTTCTCCATTTAAAACAATAAATGCTTCATCCGTTTCAGGGTGGGTATGCCAAATAAATTCTCCTTTTATTTTTGCAATTTTAAATTGATAATTGTTGATTTCTGAAATGACTTTAGGCTTCCAATAATCGCTAAACTGATTAAACTTTTCTGAAAAATTTATTGGATTATAATTCATAATTGTAAATTTTAAAACTAAGATTAACATTTAAAATTGAAGTGAATTTAAAAACATTTTTTTTAAATTTGTAAAAATTTATATTATGAGAAGACACTCTATGTTCAGATCAGGAAATCCTGCATTAAATTCACAAGTTTTTAAAAACTTGAAAGCAACTAGCAATGGGCCAATAGTTCGTGACGATGTTATGACAATACAAGGTACTGTTGATAAGACAGGTATTTCTCTAGCACTTTTAATGTTTGCTGGATATTTTGCTTATGTTCCAAATGGATTTTTGTTTATGGTAGTAGGTGGAATTGGAGGTTTTATAGTTGCTTTAATTACAATTTTTAAAAAAACCTGGTCCCCAATTACTGTGCCTTTATATGCAATGTTTGAAGGGCTCTTATTAGGATCTATTTCATATATCTACGGACAAATGCTTGATGGAATTGTTCTTAATGCAATAATAATTACAATCTCAATTTTAATGTCTCTTTTATTTGTTTATAAATCAGGCTTAATTAAAGTAACAGAGAATTTTAAACTAGGAGTTTTTGCTGCAACTGGCGGGATTGCCCTAATGTACCTATTTGCTTTTATAGGAAGTTTTTTTGGTTTAACTATTTCGTTTTTAGATCCAACAAATGGATCTATGTTAAGTATAGGTATAAGCTTAGGCATAATAATTATTGCATCGCTAAACCTTGTTTTAGACTTTGACTTCATAGAGGAAGGTGCCGAAAATGGTGCTCCAAAATATATGGAATGGTATGGAGCATTTGGTTTACTTGTTACACTAGTTTGGTTATATTTAGAAGTACTAAGACTTCTTCTAAAATTAAATTCAAGAAAATAATATTAGAACATATCTGCATTCATTACCTTATTCCAAGCTGAAATAAAGTCGTGAACAAACTTTTCTTTATTATCATCTTGAGCATAAACTTCAGAATAAGAACGAAGAATAGAGTTAGATCCGAATATTAAATCAACAGAGGATGCCTTCCATCTAACTACTCCAGACTTTCTATCAATGATTTCATATTTGTTGGCGCCTAAAACATTCCATTTGTTATTCATGTCCAATAAATTCACAAAAAAATCATTAGTTAGAACTCCTGGCTGATCAGTAAAAATTCCTGTAGAACTAGAACCATGATTAGCATTCAAAACTCTCATACCACCAACTAAAACAGTCATTTCAGGAGCTGTCAGTCCAAGAAGTTGAGTCTTATCTAACATCATTTCTTCAGCTTTATCTAAATATTCATTTTTTATCCAGTTTCTATATCCATCAGCATGCGGTTCTAAATTACTGAATGAGTTTTCATCTGTCATTTCTTGTGATGCATCACCTCTTCCAGAAAAAAATGGAACTTCAACATTAAATCCTGCAGCTTTTGCAGCTTCTTCAACAGCAGTATTTCCGGACAAAACTATAGTATCAGCTAAACTTATTTTGTGCTTTAAAGCAATTGACTTTAGAACTCCCAAAGTATTAGCTAAACGGGCTGGCTCATTCCCTTCCCAATTGTTTTGAGGAGATAGACTAATTCTAGCACCATTTGCTCCACCTCTTAAGTCAGACCCTCTAAAAGTTCTAGCACTATCCCATGCTATAGTTATTCTATCTGAAATTGAAAGATTTGACTCAAGAATTGATTTTTTAACTACTTTAACATCATAATTAGAATTTCCTTGTGGAACAGGATCTTGCCAAATCAATTCTTCAGATGGAATATTAGGTCCAATATACCTGCTTTTAGGCCCCATATCTCTATGTGTTAATTTAAACCAAGCTTTAGCAAATGTTTTTGAAAAATATTCTTGATCTTCTTTAAATTTTAAAGAAATTTCTCTGTAAATAGGGTCCTCCTTCATGGCCATATCTGCATCTGTCATAATTGGATTCTGCCTTTTTTCAGGATTATTAGCATCAACGGGTTTTTTGCTTTCTTCAATACTAACAGGTTCCCATTGCCATGCACCAGCTGGACTTTTTCGTAACTCCCAATCGTGATTAAAAAGCATGTCAAAATAACCATTATCCCATTTAGTTGGGTAAGTTGTCCATGCCCCCTCTAAACCACTGGTTACAGTATCAACACCATTTCCATTTCCTTTTGGATTTATCCAACCAAAACCTTGATTTTCAATACTAGCTCCTTCAGGTTCAGGACCCAAAACACTAGCATCACCATTACCATGAGCTTTTCCCACAGTGTGACCTCCAGCCGTTAAAGCTACAGTCTCTTCATCGTTCATTGCCATTCTTGCGAACGTTTCCCTAACATGTAGTGCAGTTTTAAGTGGGTCCGGTTTACCATTTACTCCTTCAGGGTTGACATATATTAGACCCATATGAGTTGCTCCTAATGGCTCCTCTAAGGTTGAAGGATCATCAAGATTCTCATATCTATTTTCACTTGGAGCTAGAAATTCATTTTCAGAACCCCAATATATATCTTTTTCAGGGTGCCAAATATCAGCTCTTCCGTAAGAGAAACCAAACATTTTAAGCCCCATACTTTCATATGCAATATTTCCAGCAAGAATAAATAAATCAGCCCAACTTATATTATTCCCATATTTTTTTTTGATAGGCCACAGTAGTCTTCTAGCCTTATCTAAATTTCCGTTATCAGGCCATGAATTTAAAGGAGCAAATCTTAAATTTCCTGTTCCTGCTCCACCTCTTCCGTCACCTATTCTATATGTTCCAGCAGCATGCCATGCCATTCTAATCATTAAACCACCATAATGTCCCCAATCTGCAGGCCACCATTCCTGAGGCTGGGTCATTAAATCATGCATGTCTTTTTCTAATTCCTTAAAATCTAAACTCTTAACAGCATCTCTATAATTAAAATCTTTTCCATAAGGATTAGTTTTTGAATCGTGTTGATGAAGTATATCAAGATTTAGAGATTTGGGCCACCATTTTGTTACAGAATTTTCTTGTGTTGTAGTTGATCCGTGCATAAACGGACATTTTCCAGACGAGTTTGAGCTATTTTGCATGTTCTTTGTATTAGTTCTTAGATAGATTTTAAAGATACTATAAAAATATAGTAGGAAGGTATACTTTCCAAATAAAAAAAGTTAATTTTTATATAGTAATTAATGGTAAATAAATACGAAAAAATAATTGATAAAATTGAAAAAATAGATCCTGTTAATTATGCAAAAAACCGAAATTTTATTGACGGTTCGGTAACAAAATTATCTCCTTACATTTCAAGAGGGGTTATTTCAACAAAATATGTTTTTGAAAAAATTTTAGAACAAAAAATTCCATTTTATAAAATAGAAAAATTTGTTCAAGAGCTTTGTTGGAGAGATTACTGGCAACTTATTTGGAAAGAAAAAAAAGAAGCGATCAATTTTGATTTAAAAAACAATCAAGAAAACGTAAAAAATTATTCATTTTCAAAATCTTTATATGAGGCTAAAAGTGGGATTCAAGCAATTGACAATAGCATAAATGAGCTGTATTCTGATGGTTACATGCACAATCACAATAGGATGTACTTAGCTTCAATTGCTTGTAATGTAGCTAAAAGTCATTGGCTGAATCCAGCAAAATGGATGTACTATAATTTATTAGATGGAGATTGGGGTAGTAATGCTCTCAGTTGGCAATGGGTTTGCGGTTCTAATAGCAATAAAAAATATTATGCCAATCAAGAAAATATAAATAAATACTGTTACACAAATCAAAAAAATACTTTTTTAGATATTGACTACTCTTCATTTGAAAATTTAGAAGTTCCTGAAAATTTAGTTGAAACTATAGACTTAAATTTAAAAACATCAATGCCACCCAGAACAACTTTAAAAATAGACAATCATAAACCTACTCTTATTTACAACTACTATAATTTAGATCCAAATTGGAGAATTGACAAAGAATACAATAGAGTTTATTTGATTGAGCCTAAAGTTTTTGACAAATACCCTGTTTCAAATAAATGTCTTGACTTTTCAACAGAATTATCAAAAAATATTAAAAACATTCAAGTTTATGTTGGGTCATTTTTAGATTTGGTTAGTGAATATGATTTAAAAGAAACAATTTATAAAGAACATCCCTTAAATAATTACTCAGGGCATGAAGATCAAAGAGATTGGATGTTTGAGCATAAGGAAAATTTAAAATCATTTTTTAGTTATTGGAAAAAATGCAAAAAAGAATTAAATATTAAAAATTAAATCAATCCCAATAAAAGACCACATGCTAGTATTAGTATCATTGAAGAGACTATTAATCTGACATAATCTAAGGTAATTTTTTTAAGTAACTTATTACCAATAAAGGCTCCTAAAATAGCAGACGATAAACCAACAATACCTAAAGCATAATAATCTTCTAAATTGGTTTTTGATAAGTCCGAATAGTAAACACTGAGTCTTGTTAAATCAACAAAAAAAGAAATAAACACAGTTGTTGCAATAAACACTTCTTTCTCTAAATTTAATTTGATTAAAAAAGAGCTTCTTAAAGCACCTTGATTTCCTGAAAGACCTCCGAAAAAACCACTTAATATTCCTCCAATCGGTAAGCTTTTTTCTTCAAACTCAAGTTTTTTAAGAAAAGGTATTAAATCCATCAAAGAAAACACAATTAGAAGAAGAGAAATTAAGAATTTAACGTAAGAGACTGAATTTACATTGCCAAAAAATCTAAATGAATACATTATGTAATTAGTGTCCATAATAATAAGCAAATAAGACCCAACAAAAGCAGCAATTATAGCAGGAATTCCAAAATATAATAAAACCTTTTTATCTACTTTATTACCAACAATAAATAACTTAAAAATATTATTTGAAAAATGTACAATTCCTGTAAACGCAACTGCAATGTCAACAGGGAAAAAAACCATCATTACAGGGGTGAGAATTGTACCTAAACCAAAACCTGAAAAAAAAGTTAAAATAGAAGCAAAAAACGCTACTAAACCAATGATAATTATTTCCAAAACTAAACTATAAAACTTAAAATTAGTAACATTGAAAAAACAATATTTACTATTGATATAAAACTAAATCTAATTTCTTTTTTTAGAATCTTTATTAAAAAATAAATGGCGAAAGATATTTGAGCTAAAACACTTGGGAGAAACAATAGCTCTTTAAAAACACCTAATAATATAGGTTCCCATTTTAGTAAATATGAAAAATAAAATAGACTTATTACAAAAATTGGAATGAAGCTTAATTTATGAGTTTTTTGTTTCATAAATTATAATATATTAAAAATAGAACTAAGTAAATAACTAAATAAATTCTGTAATAATTTCGAATTTTAATATAATCCGGATTGTTGGGATAAATATTTTTAAATAAAGCCACAATTTCTTTTATAAATAAGGGCTTAATGTTAATTGTCCAATCATCAGTTTGGTATACAATTTTCCTAAACTTACTTCTAAAAAAAGTACTGGGAATTCCCCAAGCAAAAATTAAAATTAACAATACTGTTTTAATTGACATTTAGAAAAATTTTGGAAAAAACATACTTGTATTATCTTTTAATTTAAATTAAACTGTATACCTAACAATTAAAAATACCATAAAAAAACCTTAAAAAAAACCCTCTTTTTATCAAAGAGGGTTTAAAACAATTTAAATTACAAAATCTATGGAAATTAATCTTTCCATATTTCGTTCATAGCATTTGCGTGTGCGTTATTTTGTGCTAGTGCTAACATAATTTCTTCGCTCATGATTTTAATCTTTTTGCGTTAAACTTATGTAACGATTTTTTCGGATGCGTTCTCTCCACCCGCGACTATATTATAAACCCAGTCCACACGGGTTTTCAAATATTTTGAAGAAAAAAGGTAGTCTACCTTTATTTTATAAAGTTATAAAAATTTATCTTACAATAAAAAACATTATTTTTAAATAATTAATAATCATTTATTTATGGGATTACAACAAAATATCGAGGCTCTCTTTAGAATTATTTTTTCAAATCGATCTTTAAAAAGATTTGAAAAATATATTCTTTATTTAGCATCATTAGGCTTCGTAATTCATTTAGCAATAATTATGTTAAATAACTATAACATAATTGAAATTTCTATAGTTGGAACAAATCTTTTTTCTAATCCAATATCAGCTCTTTACACCCCTTTTTCATTTATCTTGATTTATGAGGCTTTTCTTTTGGTTTATTATATACCTAGATCATTTACAACAGCTGTTGGAAAACAATATCAAATTATGTCATTAATTGTAATTAGAAAAATTTTCAAAGACATTCCACTAATTGATCTTAATGCTAATTGGCTAGAAAATCCAAATAACCAACAACTAATATTTGATCTTATTGGAATTTTAATAATTTTCTTTTTAATCTATTTATTTAAAAAAACTAAAGAAAATCTACCAATTAAACCTGTTTCGGAAAAACTTGATCGTTTTATCGCTTCAAAAAAATTAGTAAGTATTATTTTGTTACCTATTCTATTTATAGTTTGCTTAGTAAGTTTTTCAAATTGGTTTAATGGAGTATTTTTTGAGCAAACTTTTAGTGAAGATTTAAATAATTTATTTTTCAATGAATTCTTTACAATTATGATATTAGCAGATGTATTCATACTATTACTTTCCTTTCAGTATACAGAAAGATATAGTCAATTAATACGAAATACAGGATTTATAATTTCAACGATATTACTAAGACTCTCATTTTCAGCTGATGGTCTGACAAGTATATTATTAATAATTTCTGGAATTGTATTCGGCTTGATTATATTATTAATTTATAATGCAATTGAAAAAGAAAAAACACCCTCATAAAAAGGTGTATTATCATTTACAACCGATTCTGAAATGAGTGGATTATCCCCAGAAAAAAACACCTATATAACTTCTTGGGAAATCAATTTAATGCCTGAGGATGAAAAAAAAATTCATATCATTATACCGTAAGTGGACCTGATGGCGTTGTGTTTAGTGCAGGCTCAGAACTCACAAGAATTTAACATTGCTATTTTAACAACAACTAACTATGAATTTAAAACCTCTCCAAATTGGAGGGGTTTTTTATTTAGTGAGGTAATTTTTCCTTAATTGCACCATATGTAAATGCACCCAAAATTGCACTTAAAATTACTACACCAAAAATGTAATATCCATTTCCAATGAGAATATACATTGGACCGGGACAAGCACCAGTTAAAGCCCATCCTAAACCAAAAATTATTCCACCATATAAATTATTGTATCTGCCTAGCTTTTTGTTTTTAAATTCAATTATTTTTCCTCCAATATTTTTGAAATTTATTTTTTTAATTATCAATACTTGAATCATTCCCAATATAACCGAAGAACCAATGACTCCGTACATATGAAATGAATGAAATCTAAACATTTCTTGTATTCTATACCACGAAATAATTTCAGATTTTGTCATAATAATACCAAACAAAATTCCAATCAGAAAAAACTTTATATACTTCATACTAAAAAATTAAAGGGAAAATTAAATGAGTCATAATTAATCCTCCAATAAAAAATCCAATAACTGCAATTAAAGATGGAAGTTGAAAATTTGATAAACCACTAATAGCGTGTCCAGATGTACATCCACCTGCCCATCGAGCACCAAATCCAACAAAAAAACCTCCTATAACAATTATTAAAAATCCTTTCAATGTAGCTAGAGAATGTATATTAAAAATTTCATTTGGAACTAATTCTCCACTAAAAACAATACCAAGTTTTGATAAATCATTAATTGTATTATTGCTTAATTTAAGTGGATCTAAATTCTGAAAAAAACTTGATGCAATATATCCTCCCAAAATAGCTCCCACAATAAATACAATATTCCAAATCTCTTTTCTCCAATTAAAATCAAAATATTTATAATATCTTCCAGCTCCAGCGATCGAGCATATATTCCTTAAGGAAGAACTTATTCCAAAGGTTTTACCTGACCATAAAAGCAAAAACATAACTACTGAAATCATTGGGCCTGCAACATACCAAGGCCAAGGTTTACTTATAAAATCAATAATATTCATTTTTAAAAAAATTTAATTTTGTGATTGACATACATGTTTTGTCTTATTAATTATAGAACTTTTTGAAATAGCAGAGTATCCTCCTTTTATATCGATGAAATTATGAATTCCTCTAGCTTTCAAAATGGAAGACGCTATCATTGATCTATACCCCCCCGCACAATGAATATAATTCAAACCATTGGTACTAAATTTCTCTATATTTTCATTTAATTTATTGAGAGGAATATTACACGATCCTACAATGTGTCCAGCATCAAACTCACTTTCATTTCTGACATCAAATATTTTTGGATGCTCAGAGATGAAAAGTTTTTCTAATTCTTTTTTATTTATTGAAAAAACAGAGTCAATTTCATTTCCAGAATCAATCCATGAATTAATTCCACCTTTCAAATACCCTTTTGAATTATCAAAACCTAATCTTGATAATCTTGTTATTGTTTCTTTTTCTCGGCCTTTTGGGGAAATCAAAACAATAGAATGATTAATATCTTTAATTAATTCACCGACCCATGGAGCAAAACTCCCGTCCAAACCTATAAAAATACTTCCTGGTATATGTCCTTTTGCAAATTCCTCAGCAGATCTAACATCAAGCATTAAAGATCCATTAGTATTAACGTTTTTTTTAAAATCTGAAACAGATAACTCATTGATGCTTCTATTCAGTATTATGTCTAATGAATCATATCCTTTTTTATTTAATTTAACATTAGATGGAAAGTATTTAGGTGGAGGTTTTAAACCTTCCAAAACTTCTTTAATAAACTCTTTTTTTGTCATATCTTTTCTCAAAGCATAATTTATTTTTTTTTGATTTCCTAAACTGTCAAATGTTTCTTTCATCATTTTTTTACCACAAGCAGATCCTGCACCATGAGCTGGATAAATAATAATTTCATCATTTAGTGGCATGATTTTATTTCTTAAACTTTCATATGTAAAGCCAGCAAGATCCTCTGAACTTAAATGATCTGACTTTTGGGCTAAATCAGGTCTGCCAACATCTCCCAAAAACAATGTATCACCTGTAAATATAGCTTTATCAATTCCTTCTTTATCAGTCAATAGAAAACATGAACTTTCCATTGTATGACCTGGAGTATGAATTAAAGTAATTTTAATGTCCCCTAATTTAAATACTTCTCCATCTTTTGCAATATGTGAATGAAAATTAGTTCTAGCATTTGGACCATAAATAATTGATGCTCCAGTTTTTTCTGATAGAGTTACGTGTCCGCTAACAAAATCTGCATGAAAATGAGTTTCGAAAACATATTTGATCCTAGCATTATTTTTTTTTGCTATTTCAATGTATTGATCAACATCTCTAAGTGGATCAATAATGGCAGCCTCTCCATTACTTTCAATGTAGTAAGCTCCCTGTGAAAGGCAGCCAGTATATATCTGTTCAATTTTCATAATCTAATTATTTATAAATTCTTTAATAAAAACAAAAATAGCGACAGTTAAAATAAATATACCAAACCACTTTTTGAGATTTGATTTCTTAATATAGAGTCCGACATATGAACCCAATAATATCCCCAATATTGTTAAAAATGTAAAAGACAGTAGAAATTCCCAATCAATATTCATAACAAGCATATCACCAAATAAAAATCCAAAAGTTGATTTTAATGAAATTATCAAAAGGGAAGTTGCAATTGCTTTTTTTATATCCAAACCAATAAATATAACAAGAGCAGGAATGATTAAAAATCCTCCACCAGCTCCAACTAAACCAGTAAGTCCACCAACAATCAATCCTTCTAGTATAATAAGAGAATATAAATTATTAATTTTTTTTGGTTCAATATTTTTATTACTGTCATAAATCATAGAAAATGCTGAAAAAAATAGCATTAATGAAAAAACACCAAACATTAACATTCTTCTAGTTAAAATGAAATCATCAATTTTGAATATTGTATCAGGTAAAGTGGGTACGATGAAAAATCTGATAATCCATACTCCAATAATTGATGGAATTCCAAAAATTATAGCAATTCTAAAATCTATATTTTTTTGCTGTTTTATTGCTCCAATAAGCGATCCTACACCAACTGTAAATAATGAGTATGCTGTTGCTGCTTTTTCATCTAATGTAAAAATATAAGCAAAAACTGGAACAGCTAACAACGAACCTCCTCCTCCGAAAATCCCTAAGAAAAATCCAATTATAATTGCCAATAAATAACCAAAAAATTCCATAAATTAAGTTAAATCACATTTTTCCATGCAATCAAAAATGTTAAGTAATTGACGGTCATTAATGCTGTAATAGACTTGCTTACCTTTTTTTTCTGAAATTAAAACACCATTATCTTTCATTTTAGACAAATGATGAGACATCATAGAAATTTCACATTCATTACTGATTTTTGAACAAATAGTTGAAACATCTAACGGCTCATTAGATTCAAGAATTTCCAAAATTTCAAGCTTTACTGGATGTGAAATTGTTTTCAAAATTTTTGCAACCTTTTGAAGCTTAATAATTGAAAATTTTCTTTTAGTTAATTTCATTTAACAAATATATGAATAATTTAACATTTATTCAAATATATATTAAATAAAAAAACTACTCAAACAAATGAATAGTTCTCTTATATTTAATTTAATAGACCTAATTGCATTAAAAAAGAGTGATTATCAAAAAAATCTTGTTCTCTAAAGACTTTACCATCTTTCATTAAAACCATGGTAGTACCACTAATGTCAACTTTATTATTAGTAGCGGGAATTCCAAACATTTCTCCGTCGTGAGTTCCTTTGAAATTCCAATGCTTAACTAACTTATCTCCTTGTGCAAAAATATCAACAAAGATAAATTCAGCATCAGAAAATCCTTTTAAATAATTATTATAGTAATCTCTAAATGCATCTATTCCAGTAATATCTCCAGTTGATGTTACCACAGTAACGTTTTCATCAAAACTGTCTGTATTTACAACACTAGGATCCCTGTTTTCAAAAAATAGTTCCCAAGCGGTTTTATATGTATTTAAATTTTGCTCAGTTTGAAATTTTTCCTGCTCCAGAGTTACACATTTTTCATTGGGTCCGCAGCTTAAAACAAAAAAAACTACACAAATTGATACTATTTTTTTCATATTAATTAATTTTTGATTATTGATCAAATATAGCGAAGTGAATTGTGTAATTTCAATATTTTTCAAGAAAATTTAAAATTTCATATTCTGACCAATAAAAATCTCCTTTGGAAATAAATCCAACATGTCCTCCATATTTTGGTGTAATTAAATGAAAGTTCTGGCTTTCATTTGCTTCATTAAATGGAAAACACGAGTGAGATAGGAAGGGGTCATCTAAAGCATTAATAAGTAAAGTAGGTTTTAAAATATTTGGAATAAATTGCTTGCTACTAGATTTTAAATAATAATCATCAGCGTCTTTGAAACCGTTTATTTTGCTTGTAAAATAGTTGTCAAAATCACTTAATGTTTTAATTTTTGATAAAGGTCTAATATCCAATTCTTTTGGAAATTGTTGATGTTTTAAATACATTTTTTTTGAAAGAGTTCTTAAAAAACGCCATTTATATAAAAAGTTTTCATGTCGTTTCAATGAAATTGATGATCCCTTTAAATCCACAGGAACAGAAATAGTAACATTAGCCTTAATTTTAGGACTTAGTTTAAATAAGCCGTCGCCATTATACTTTAATATAAGATTTCCTCCCAAACTAAACCCAACCAAATAGATATAATCGTAATTTGGAATAATATTATTTATGACTGTATTTAAATCATCTGTTTTTCCACTGTGATAAGTAACCAATTGACGATTTATTTCACCACTACAAAAGCGATAATTCATTGCTGCTATAGAGTAACCATTTAGCACTAATAATTTAGCAGTTGCTTGAATATATTTTGAATTACTACTACCTTCTAGCCCATGACATAATACTACAATTTTCCTACTTCCATTTTCAATAAAATCAACATCTAAGAAATCATTATCCCAAGTCTCAATACGTTTTCTTTTAAATAGAACGGGCTTTATTTTTCTAAATAAGGAGCTGTATATAGTATTAAAATGCCCATTTTTGAAGGGAAAAGAAGGACAGTAGTCATCTGTTAATAATGGCATTTGTAGAGATTAATAACTAGGATTTTTTTAATGAACTATTTAATGTTTAATTGTATTCACCATTGTTTTTAATAAACCATTTTGTTTTTTGTCATTCATCAATTGCCAAAACATTATTCCACCTAATTTTTTGTTCAATGCGTATTCAGATTTAAGCTTTATTGATTTATGATCATCAAAAGTTGCAAAAATTTTATTTATACTATCATAAGCATAAGGTGATTTTGCTAAAGTATCCCAATAAAAATTAAAATTAGACCTTACGTCTTCAAAGTTTATTTGATTATAACTTCTATTCCATTCAGCACTTTGATTAAGGCCATTGTTAATATTTAAAACGTTTTTAAATGTCTTAATATAAAAAGCAGCTCCAATAAATATTTGATTAGGATTTACTCCTAAATTAATTAATTTCTCTATTGAAGATTCTGCTGAACTATCTTGAAATTCATTAGAAGAAAGAGCAGTATGATGTCCTGTTTTATTTGAACCTGACCCATAAAAATCATAAGTCATAAGATTAACATTGTTTACTAATGGCATTACTTTATCCCATTCGATTGAGTTTTCAAAAAATCTACTAGATGCCCCCGCAGCAAAGCTTAAAATATCATTTTTTTTCATATGCTTTCTCAACTGAACCAATAAATCCGTGAAATTTTCTCGATCTTCAGGTTTATAACTATGACCAGGATAACCTGAAATAGCTGGATACTCCCAATCTAGATCAATTCCATCTGCATTAAAAGATTCTATAATACTAGCTGTTGAAATTGCAAATTCGATTCTAGCATCTTTAGAACTAAAAACATCGGAACACGTCTCACATCCTCCCCAGCCTCCTAAAGAAACTAATACTTTTAATTTTGGATATTTCTTCTTTTGATTAACAACGTTCAATAATGCAAGACTATCTTTTTTATTATCTATTGCCAATTTATTTCCTTTAAGGTGTAAAAAACTATATATGACTTGATCAACTCCTGCTAAATCAAATTCATCAATTGATTTCTCATCACCAGCATAATAAGCTATAATTTGGGGTTTAGTAATTAAACTATCATCATCGATTGAAATGAATTTACAAGAGTTAATAAATACAACAAGAATTAATAATTGAATAAGTTTTCTCATGTGCTAAATATATGAATTGCTAAATTAAAAGATGAAAACATCTTTAAAATTTAATTTCTAAATGAGTATAACTTATTTTAAAGGGGCAACCTTAAACCTTGCCTTTCTTTCAACTAGATCCCAATCTCCAGTTGCCAGATTAATAATGCCCCCAACAACATCATTATCATAAGCTAAAGTTTTATAAATTTTTCCATCTTTTTTCCACATTCCACTTGTAGTTCCTCTAAATGTAGATTCTTCAACTTGAGTCCAAAAATATCCTGAATATTCTCCTTGAGTTTGGTTTGAACTAAAGTTTTTAAAAGTGATTGTGCCATAACCCATTCCATAAGGTCCAGCTTGACCTGAAACTGACATTTCCCAATTAATACCATCAGATGTATAAACATTATCGATATCAAAAGTTACTTGAAATCCTTTGGATTTATCCCAATTTAAATCTTGAGAGAATGAAACAGTGTAAAATAAAATTGTAATTAAAAAAAATATTTTTTTCATATTAATAAATTTTAGATTTAGTATTAAATAATTAAAGTAAAATTTTGTTTATTGACTATTTAAAAAATTCATTTATGTAATCCTTTAATAAGAATTTTTTTATTTCTAAATTTTTTCAAATTATAGGACTTTATAGTAATTTACTCCTCCTGACTCCATTTTCTAACTCCAGCAATTTTACCCCCTTTGATGTAATGTCTTTCATAAAATCTATACTTTTCAATTTTACCATCCTTTCTATATCTAGTTTCAGTAAATGGAAACATCACAACAGTTAAATCCGTATCATATGACGGAACTACTGGAATTACATCATAAACATTTCTTCTTATTGAATCATAAGGTTCGTGCATGGATTTTGCTAGTTCAATCAAGGTAGGCAAATCAAATTCAAGCCTTTCTAAACCTTTTTCTGGATAAAAAAAGACAGTTTCTAAATAATTTTTCTCATTTACAAAATCATAATCTTGATTTACAAATGCAGTTGAAAAATCTAGGGCTAACTGAGCATGCTCCATACTTCCAATTGAGTAGGTACTACCTTTATTATCACCGCTTAAAATTTCACCAACGTTTTTATTAAGGTTAGTCTCGTTATTTTGACAACCAGTCATTAAAATAGTAATTATTAAAAATAAAGTGATTTTTTTCATTTTAAATATTTATTTGTTTATACAATCACTAAAATAAAAAAAACATTCTAATTAAAATTTAATTCTCTGAATCAAGAACGATTTTAATAACCTATTAAAGTTTGAATTTTAGCTTAATTCAAATAAAGAATTATTAAAAACTTTTCTAAAAAATAAGTTTGTCTTTAAATAAACAAATCATAATCATGGTCTTGTTCTTCTTTATTTTTATTTTTTTTTGAATAATATAAATTTATTACAGTTAAAAGTAAACTTGTCAATAAAAATAATGTTGAGAAAAAATAATACTTCATTCCCATTATATTGAAAATAATGCTAATTAATAAAGTAAGATATCCAATTGATAAATATGAACATTTCATATAACAAATGTAACTAAGGTTATATACTGATGCTTTATTATAATCTTAATAAAACTTAATCAAAATGTTAATTATAGAATGAAAACTTAAATAAGATGTGCTAATGTTGAATTTGATTTTTTATAAAACTAAAAACTGTTGGAATAAACAGTAATAGAATAATAAATTTTTTCATCAAAAAAATATAAGAATTTCTAAACCAAAAACAGAAAAAACTCTATCTAAATAACACTCTTTAAAGCAATTCTTGCAACAAATGAAAATCCAGTTACATATAGGTAATTTTCGGCTGAATCAAATGCACAATTGGTTAACACATCCTTAAATTTAATGTTAGCCAATAGTTTACCATTAGCAGATAAAACTAATATTCCATTTGGCCCAGTTGTAAAAATATTTCCAGAAGAATGCACCTTTAGTCCGTCAAAATTTCCGGGATTTTCTTTGGCTAGTTCAGTTCCATCAAAAAACAATTCTGAATTGTTATTATTTTCTAAGTCAATTTTTAAGATAATTGGCGCTTCTGAAGTATTTGAACTATTAACATATAAATATCTTTCATCATTAGATAATGCTAGCCCGTTTGGAAGATCTAGCTCATTTGACACTAATTCTATTCCAAATTCGTTTCTATATTTATAAACGCCACTAAAATCTAACTCCTTTACTGACTCGTCAAAGGACCAATCGCTCAAATTCATAAAGCCATAAGTTGGGTCTGTAAAAAAAATATCTCCATTTGATGATACCACTACGTCATTTGGGCTGTTAAACCTCTTACCTTGATAATTATCCACAATAGTTTCAAAATTTGGATTAGTACTTGGTGAATTAGATATTTTTGACAATCTTCTATCACCATGTTGAGCAATTATTAAATTTCCATCACTATCAAATGTCAATCCGTTAGCACCAGATAGACCAATATTTGAAATAACTGGGGCATAGTTTGTAAAACCAGAGGGAAATATATAATCTTGATACCCTTCTTCTTCATTCCATTTATATATTTTGTTTTTTGGCACCTGGGTAAAAAGTAAAGAACCTGAATTTTCATCCCACAATGGTCCTTCTGCTACACTTAAGGAATCAACTATATATTCTATTTGAGCTGTTCTATCTATTATATTTAATATAGAATCATCAAAAACAACTATCGAATCATTATCTTTAATTGGGTTGGTACAGGAAATAATCTGAATTATAATAATAGTAAATAGTATTTTTTTCATAGTTTCTGTTTTACTTAAATTAAAAAATCATTTATTAGAATTAAAAGAAGAAGATATTCCTATAGTTTAGTAGGAAAAAACAATATCTGATTTTGAGCTTTCTTGAATTAGTTCTTTTGGATAACTCCAATATATATTTTTAACATCAATTAAATGTTCGCTGTAATTATTTTGATTGATGCCATAAGTATTAATTGAACCTTCAGAAACGTGAATTACTCCACCATTATTAGAAAATTCTAACAACTTTTTTTTTGCCATTTGACTAATTTTACCAAATCCACCTCCGTGCGGTGTTACCGTATGTAGGTTATTTATAACATCCTTTATTAAAATTCTTACACCGTCACCAGCTGCAAAATATATTACTTTATGACCTTGTTTTAGAGCCTCATTTGCAGCATGAATTGACATCATTGCTGCACTTGGGTTTATCATAGGGTCAGAGCTTAAATGAACAAAGTAAGTTTTTTTGTCTTGAGCAAAAGAAATAATGGGAAATATAAATAAAAGCAATAATATCAATTTTTTCATATCTAATAATTTGAGCAATTTAAATTTAAATAAAATAAAAGATATTCCTATGGTTTAGTTACCTTAATTTAAAATAAGTAATATGAAATTTATTCTCTATTACTTTCCCTTGAATATCTACTTTTCTAATTGCATTACAAAAACCTTTTTCTGAATGAGCATCTCCGTAATCATCTATTCCAGTTCCAACTACATAATATTTTGAATCTTTAATTTTTACAGCTAATTCACATTCTTTGCCCTCCATATTCAACATACATATTCCACAAGACGCTTCAGCTTTTATTAAATTAATTTCAGGATTAAATTTTAACTTCTTTTTATTTATTTCCTGCCCAAAACTCACAAGTGGAATAAACAGTAATAGTAGAATTAGTTTTTTCATATCCTAAATATAACAATTATCTAAACCTTATTAATCTACTCCATTTTGTTGAGTACACTAAGAGACTAAATATTATTAAGGTCTTGTTTTACCTAAAAATACATTTACTTTAGGATTTAGTGGATTTCCACTTGCTCTTCTATTTGAAACAACTTGACCACAATGCCAAATAGCATCAGCCATAGGGCCGTTTAAATGATTCCAAAAAGGAAATTTTAATTTATTATCACCTTGACTAAATTCAATTTTTATTTGAGATAAATCTGAAGTTTCTTTTAGCTTATTTTTTATATATATAAGATTATTTAAAGTTTCTTTTCTCAAATTTGCATAATCTAGTTTATCCTGTTTAAAGTCAAATTCTTTTCCATCAAAAGACGACAATATCATAAGTGAAAGGCCATATATATGCTCTATCACCTCCATTGTAGACCTGCTATCTTCACTAGGTTTATAATTTAAATCATTTTCAGTCAAAGATTCTGTTGCCCAATAAAACCTATATCCTAAACCATCAATTAGTCTAGATATAACATTTGTTGTAGTATATTCAGTAGGGTAATCACCAATTTCAGAAAATGGTAGATTTTTTTCTTGGGAATTTATAATTAATGGAATTATAGTTAATAAAACAATGATAATTTTTTTCATTTTAATTCATAGTTAAGTTTATAAATACTAAAATAGATAAAAAAAATTAAGGTTTGTAATGTTGATTTAATCAACTTACAAGAATTAGAAGTTGCAGAATTAAAAAAAGAAGATATGCCTATGGTTTAACCTCTACTAAATTTTGCATATGCATTATGAAAGTAAAAAGGAAGTCCAAAAGGTTTTACAAATTCTTTTAACTCATCAGACGCATTACCATATACATCAATCTTATTAATCGTAAAATGTTCCATAAATTTTACAAATTGTGTTTCTAAAGGACCGCCTTCAGAAACATTTTTTCCGTGTTGCATCATCGCATTATCATCTAAATATCTCTCAATTAAAATTATTTTATCTCCATATTCATAAAAACCCCAACCCATAGAATTAGGTTCATTTTTATCAATAGCATCCGTATAATATTGAGAAAACTCTTTAATCTCATCGATTGATTTACCCTCATTTGAGTTCATTTCAACAACAAAAATTAATTCATTTGTATTGTAAGATGCTTCAGAATTATTTGATTGTGTGCAGCTAATTATTGAGATAAAAAGTAATAGTAATAATAATTTTTTCATTTTGTAAAATTTTAGTTTAACTAAATATAACAATTGCTGAATTAAAAGAAGAAGATATGCCGATGATATAAAAAACCCTCCGAAAAGGAGGGTTATGTTTTCACCATTTACCAAGCATTATTCGTGTATTGCTTCTGAGGATAGTCACCTCTCCTGATATGGAATTGACGAATTCTTCCCAGGCTTTTTCAGCTTCTTTGTTTCCCTCTCTGTACTTATTAACGCTAAACGCAGTTTTGAAGTCATTTACCCCAGTTAAAACATAGTGGGTTTCCCCCATTGAGCTTCTGCCTAAGCCAAATCGGCCAAGAGTAACTCTTCTATCTTTTGGATTAAAC
>Ga0129342_1000257_pt1 | contig 21452 bp, 25 predicted proteins | sample CPBDNA_5_FD_94426 | JGI IMG/M metagenome (GOLD analysis project Ga0129342, IMG submission 94426) | Freshwater to marine salinity gradient microbial communities from Chesapeake Bay, USA - CPBay_Sum_15_0.2_DNA | ecosystem: Environmental > Aquatic > Marine > Coastal | place: USA: Chesapeake Bay...
AAATATCTTTGAGGATTTCCGTCATAAACGAACGAAACCGAGTTTGAAAACTACTACGCACAACATCAAGACCTTTAACTTCCAATTCGTCACAAGTAACACCGTTGTTGTTGATAATCCATTGTGCATATCGTTTCTTTGCCAACCACATACTTGCTTTGGCAATTACTTCTTGTTTAATATCATAACGATGTTCTTCAATGTTGAAGAAACGTTTTGCCATAACATCATAACTTTTATTGATAAAGTTTTGTACATTGCCTGCGACTTCAAGAATTGCAGTTGCCATTTCATCATCGTTCTTTACATCAACGTGAGGCATTGTTTTTTCTACGATAGGTAATGCCGAAAAGAAAACCGAATCGGTATCAATGTATATGCAATGATCTTCTGTGTCACCTAGTGTTTTATTGTAATAGTGATTCGCAATCTTGCGACTAAACTTAATCACCGAAACACCTGTGGTTGTAACTGCTTCTGCATTGTCCACATCATAAAAACGAAAGATAGGTAAACCAAGAACACCATACAATGAATTAAGAAGAATCTTTTGCACGTGCTGACGTCTTTTATAGAACACATACTTTGCATCGTCACCTGAGTTACCATACTCTTTCATTTTGTTCTTAAACTCAACACGTTGATTAAACCATTGATCAAGAATTGCAGGGATAAGTCCGACCTTATTCTTGGTATACATAACTCCGTTGCTACTGATAGAAAGATTGTTCTCTTTTAGAAATGCTTTAAACTCGTCTGCTGAATATGTTTCTCCACGAAATCCAACTTCGGTTTGTTCTCCGTCACAAAACTTCTCGGGACTCCAATTATCAACAACACCCACTTTGGTTTCCGGTGAAATGTTCGTGGACATAATAATAGATGGATATAGAGAAGTTAAATCCAAATCAAATACCCACTTGTATTTACCAGGTGTTGGTGCGGCTACATATGCACCACTAAACTTTTTGGATTCGTCACCTTTGATTTCATTGAATCGTTCACGGCCATTTGGGTCTTTATTTGGTGCGACAAGATTATGTCTACGAAGATAAGTAAGCAATGCACCTTCAAGATAACGAGACGAAAATAAAATGTCTTCATAAGGAACATGACCAACGTGACAAATGCTACGAGTCAATTCAATGAGTTCCATTTTTTTGTCAATCTCAACAACAATCTTTACGTCGTTCAAATTGTATTCAATAAACTTCTCAATATCTTGCGAAAACAAATCATCAAGATTACCTTCGTATTCAACTTTACCTATACCAACTTCTTTACGACCAATTGCATCCAAACGATAACTTGGTTCAACACTAAATGTAAAGTTCTTGTATAACGCAAGATAATCCAAGCAACTAACACCTGCGATAACAATGCGTTTCTTGAACTGATGGTAATATGCGTGTCCAATAGGACTTAAACGATTTGCATCACCTTGTCCCAAAACTCTTGCAAGTCTACGATACAAATAAGGAACATCAAAGTAATCAATGTTCCAACCGGTTAATATTGTCGGACTAATCTCTTGATAAAAATCAAGAAAGTGTGTAAGCATTGCCCGTTCTGAATCATACGAGTAAACCGAAACTTCATCATTAGAATAGTCGGTGATTTTGTCTTCTTTATCCAAAACAAGAACCACATAATTATTAGAACAACTATCGTGATACGCAATAGAAGTAATAGGATTGTTTGCTCGTTCTGTGTCAGGTAACTCTCCTTCCATACTAACCTCAATATCGAAGTTTAATACACAATGACCTGTACTTGGTTCATCATCATCTTCGTAAAGGTCAATTAAATTACGAGTTTCAATGGGAACATCTGATTCAAACAAACCTTCGTCTTCGTAACGATATTTAGTTACCTTTTCTAACTTGTCACCGTACATACTACGATACATTCCGTTCGGAGACTTTCTGTATGCGTATGGTTTGTTTTTGTAGGTTACTAAACCTTGTTTATCATCCCACAAATAAATTGTGTTGTCCTTTTTGCTTACGAATATATTTTGGTACATTGAATACTATCGTATCTTAATTTATATAAAAAGTCAAGCACCTGTGCTTCCGAATCCACCGTTTCCTCGGTCTGTTTCTGACAACTCTTCTACAACTTCAAATTCAACTTTATGCGTTTCTGCAATTACAAGTTGTGCAATGCGTTCTCCTTTTTTGTAAATTTTCTCCATATTAACATTCGTTAACATTGGAATGGTCGTTTGATGCCCTCTTATTTTTGCGAAAACATCCTCTGGTTGAGTAATATACTTAAAACGAATAAGCAATTCTCCACGATATCCCGCATCAATTAATCCGATTGAGTTTGCAAGCATAAGATTTTTATTACTGATACTGCTTCTTGGAAAAATATTAGTATGATAAACTTTATCATCAACACATGGTTCAATATATAAATCTGTATGATACTGAATGTAATCTATTCGTGACCATGCTTTTGCTTCTTCATCATATTCTCCTGAGATAGCAGGATGAGACGATGCAACTAAATCATAACCCACATCGTATTGCGTTAAATTTTTTGGTACAATAGTTCCAGTGTTTTTTATCTTAATTTTCATTTAGATATAATACTGCATCTTCAAAGGTATTGACAACCTTAATATTATTTTCTTTTGCTTCGTGTTCAAGCATATGTCTCCAAAATTTAATTGTTCCCCACATATGATTTTGATTTATTTCCAACAAATTTTGCTTATGTTGTTCTTCATCAATAGTTACAAGCACATTGGGTTTAATAGGCCATTCCCAAAAACTTCTTGCACTCCACACTTCTGGTATACTTAAAATTACATCATTTTCATTTGTATAATTCTCAAGAACTTTCCAAGAATCACGTGAAAACTGAACTGCAACATCGTGTTCATCAACTAAAGATGATGTATATATTTTGTCGGAAAACTCTTTTTTATCAAAGTGAGATGGCCAACCAATTGCTTCTCCGATTATTTTATCACAATCTACAAAGTTGAGTGATTTGCTATGATATGTTTTTCCTGAATGTCTAACTGCTGATAATATTTTCATCTGAATAATATTTGTTTATTAATTTTACGATAACATCTCCGTGACAAGGTTTAGGTTTGCACCAACACCCCAAACGTTTTCCTTTTAATCCTTTAAGTGCTTCTAGCAGTTTAGGAGACGATTCTAAATATTCTTCGTAACTTTGTATTGCTTCTGACTTACTTCCAACGAAATACTTGGCAAGAGTTCCTTTTTTTGAAGAATATGGATTACCCCACAAAGAGGGTCTTCCGATATAAACATCATATTCGGACTTTTTGCAATGTACTACTTGCGTTGTATTTGTTGTTGTTTCTAAATTAGAATAAAATGATAAATTAACTGCTTTTTTTGTCATCCAAATCTATATCAGTATCTTTATCAAAGTTTTCTAAGTCGGTGAATAATTCTTTTACAAAATCAAACTCTAATTGCTGATTTTGAAATTCTGGTTGATTAACATCTGCGTAACTTGTGTTTGTTGGATTATTATTTTCGTCAACAAATTCAAGATGTCCGTCAAAATGAAATCCAGCACCTCTTAAAAACAATTCAAATGCATTTAATACTTCTCCGAGAGTTTCATCTGCGGTTGTATGTCTTGTTCTTGAAACAAGATTATCGTCAGAATCTCTCCAAGTATAATCAAATGTAAATTTTGCTGTATTATCGTATTTCATATATACATAAATATATACACAATAATAACAAGTGTAAAGTCTTTATTTTTTTGTGACTGTGTGGATTGTTGATGCTTTTATTATCAATTGTAAATACAACTGTAAAAATGCTACACCTAACCAATTCCAAAAAGTAAACTCTATGTTTAATTGAAATACATTATTAACTGACCAAATAAATCCAAGTGGTAAAATAATTAAACCAAATATGCCAACTAAAAAGGTTGCTAGTTTAGTAGTATCAACTTCCATTGTTTTTTCTTATTTCACAAATTTTTTCGTGCAATAATTTTACATCATCAAGTGTCATTCCAAATATTGCTTCTACTCCCTTGACCATCTTATTAAATGTCAACTGAGTTCCTACTTCATCGGGATCACCTTCTGACTCAACTATTGTATATTTTAAGTCTAGTGTATCATCTTGAACTTCCTCAAGTTTACACAATGTCATATGCTCATACAATGCAACAAAGTTATCAACGGAGCAAGTCGTTAAAAAGTCAAGAGACTCTTGTTCAATTATATTTTCTTCGGAATCCATTTTTTTTTCTAAGTTAAGGTTATGTATTTATATAAATATATATTATATTTTATGATTGTCAATTCTTTTTCCAAATCCAAATCGGTTCTGCAAATGCAATATCTTTAGTCTCCTCGGTTATTTCTTTTAGGTCTTCCGAGAAATATTCACTCTTGGCATTACCCGCACCACCTGAATTAAATCGTTTCGTCATTTCCATTCCAATGCAACCAAGATATTCAAGACCTTGTGATTTAATAAAGTCGTTCATTGGATTTGTGATTTCAACATAATCGTTGATAGGAGCATTAAATACATCTGCTATGTTGATAGCAATAATACCATTCTTCTTTAGTGTCGGAATTATCTTACTAAGTGTAGTGTGAAGAAACTTCTCGTTCCAATCATCTATCTTTTTATATCTCACCCAAGATTGCGTATCATCTTCTGAATACTTTTCTGTATTAAAATATGGTGGACTTGTAAACACCGTATCAAAATAATTTTCGTATTGTGAGTAATCTACATCTTCGGCAGGACTTTCAATTAAGTCTGCTTTTCTATTCTGTTCAAAAAAGGTAGAATACTTTTCATAGAACTGAATTTGCTTTTGGTAGTTAGGGTGGTTAAGTGTATTGGGATCAATTCCAACATAATGTTGTGTGGTTTCACCTGTATAAAATCCTGCTAATCTATCTCCCCACCCTGCACTAAAGTCTAATACGTTTCTGCTTTGAAAGTGATCATAAAATGCTTTTGCTACTGCCGGCTTGAATTGTGATGCGACATACTTACGAAGAGTGGTAGCAACACGAAGAGTATTTACATCAACACGATTAAGAACTTTATCTAATGTCCAATAAGCACGAACGATTGTTTTGATTCCATTGATCGTTTGCCAAGTTTTCCAACCACTCGGTGTTCTTGTCCAATCTACTTTCCAACGAGTTTCTACATGAAAAGGATTAGAAGCATTGTTACCTGAATTATTTCTTTTTAATAGATACTGAGAACCTTTATAGTTTAAATGATAATTGCTTTTTCTTTCGTTACGAGGAAACCACTTTTTTTCTACAAGCACATCGTTGTGCTTTATCCCTTTCAACTTATTCAAACTATCAAGAGTTTGCTTATCTGTAATCTCAGGTAACGGAGCAGGATATGTGTGTAATACTTTTGCTAATTCTTCTACAACATCTTCTTTCTCATACTTTTGCATGATTTCTTTCCACTCTTCCTCTTCAATGAGGAGATATGGTTTCATGTTGTAGAATTTTTTAAAGTAGTTTTCTAACATCAGAAGATATCAGAATCTTCCAACCCAGATTCACGTGGTGCGGAAGGATCGGAGTTCTCGTCTTTAACTGGTTGTTCATCGTAATTTAACACAGTTTCTGCACTTGATTTTCCTTCTTGTTTTGCTTGTTGCTTTTTGAGTTTATGTTGCTGAAGATGATAAGAAATTTCATCGTCATACATTTGCTTTCCGTCTGTACCTAATGTAGTTGCTTCTCCGTTGGCAGCCCGTAGGACGGCAATTTGAGAAACTGCGTCTTCTAACTTAGCACGTTTTTCAGTTACTGGATTATTATCTTCGTATCTTACTCTATCGGTTGAAAAACTTGTTTCAGTTTTTTCTTCCTTTTTTTTGACTTGAGTTTTTTCAGTAACTATTTCAATATTTTCTGCTTTAGACAATTCTTCTTCAATAGGAGATTTGTTGGTCTGAGAGGGTTTGAGCAAATCGTTAATTTCTTCTTCTGAAACTTCTTTGCTAGGTGCAGTAGTAGAACTTGACTTTACAATGTCGTCTGAAGTAATATTAATTGTATCAAATGAATCATCATGTTTTTTCTCGGTTCTTACCTTAGATAATTGTTTTTGGAATACTGAAAGTAATCCACCTTTTAACGATTCAGACATCTTAGATTCATACTTCTCTTTCTCCTCAACAGGTTGAGTTTGCTTCATATGTGCTTCTTCGGGAGAAATATTTTGATTTTGTTGAGAACCGGCGGCTGCTTTTTTCTCAAAATTTGAATCTAAGTTTTGGAAAGTCATTTATATAAATATATATTAATTAACTTTTTCAAACAACAAAGTGGGTCTACCAATTTCACCCTCAATTTTACCAGCAGGTTGAATTGTACCTGATTCAAGTGCTTTCTTAACACGAAATCTTAAGGTAATGGGTACGGCAGATGGATGTGCTTGCTCTAAATCAGAGATACTAAATTTACCAGTTGGCCAATTTACCACAAGTTTTTTCTTTTTAGTTGATACAGAAGTTTCAACACTTATTTCTTTTTTAATATCATTTTCTGTTGTCATTTTTTACTCCTATTCTATTATGATTTAGATTCAGCAACCGATGCTTTTCTGTATTCCGTTGCAAGTTTTTTAATTTCACCAATTGCTTTTCTTGCACGGGTACCTGATACTTTGGTTCCAGACTCTGCGTTTTTTTCATGGTTTTCCTCAAAGTCATTAAAAAGTGACTTGATTTCTTCATATAGTTCTTTTGATGTTTTCATAAGTTTTTATAGGGTTTAATATTATTATTATAGATTATTTTTAGTTTAGCAAGTATTTTATGCAAAAAATATTATAAACTGTTCTGAATCAGTTGTTACTGACATATGTCTAAATGCCCATCTGTTTTCTTTCATGTTATTAACAAATTGAGCATATGCCTCGGGAGTTTTTTCAATTGTGAAATACTGACCCGCAACATTTTTGACTTGCAGTCTCTGAATTATTTCTTTTAGGTTTATTTCATTAGGATGCTTTTCCAAAAAAGAATTATTAAGTTGCTCTACTTTTTCTGGATTTGCTTTGTAGTGATCAATCAATTTTGATTTACAACTACACTCAGGATCAACTGAATAACTTAGTGCGTGTTCTTCGTTCTCTGGAAATGTCTTGATATATTCCTCTTGATAACTAAAAGAAGTTCTTAGTAACTCTAGCATTATGCCCAAGTTAATGTGATTATCATTTGAATTCATAAATATTATATTATATTAAATGGAACAATCCGTCAACTTAAATTTATGTATTGTATTTTTTAATTGATAATGATATTATTTTCAAAATGTATGAATATGTAAGCAGTTCTGATAATTTGGTTCTTTTACTGACCCATTACTGGACACCTTTGAATGTAACATCTGTAAAAGAAGGTTTAAAAAAATTAATGGGTGCTAAAGAACGTTATCACAAAACTCGTCCAAAAGTTGTTGCGGTAGCAAGTGATGGAAATACCTGCGACTGGAATACTTGGATGGAGTATAAACATGGATTCTACAAAAACCAACCTTTTATTAGATCAGTTAATCATGTTATTCCCGTCCCAACTATTCTTCTTACAACGGCAAATTTTACCTATAATGCAAAAAGAAAACCATCACTTAAATACCTTTACAAGAAATACGAAGGACGATGTCAAATATGTGGTGAACATTTTCCTCAAGGAAAGTTAACCATTGAGCATATTAAACCCAAGAGTAAAGGTGGTGACAATGATTACTTTAATCTTACTTTAACCTGCGTAAAGTGTAATTCACGTAAGGGCAGTATATTTCCATATTACGATTACAAAGGAGATATATTGAAAGCAAGTCCACCAAAACCATTTTATGAAGTTGGGAATGTAGTCCGTGAAGAATGGAAACCTTTTCTTTTTAAGAATTCTTCTTTTTAGTGTTTGACATTTATTATAATTTTTAATATATTACAAACATAGTTTATTCTCCCTATGTAGGAAACATAGGCACAACGACCAATAAGGGGTGTCCAAACCGTGCAACGAGAGGGGCAACTGTTTCTTTTGTGCATCGGTGGCGGAATGGTGACGCAAGGGACTGCAAATCCCTACAATGCAGGTTCGAATCCTGTCCGATGCTCCATAATCAATTTATTGCCACCTTAGCTCAGCTGGTAGAGCACCTGATTTGTAATCAGGTTGTCGTCGGTTCGATCCCGACAGGTGGCTCCATTTTGTGTCGGGATATAGCGCAGTCTGGCTAGCGCATTCGCTTTGGGAGCGAAGGGTCGCAGGTTCGAATCCTGCTATCCCGACCATATGTCCACATCGTCTAGTCAGGTCAGGACACCGGGTTTTCATCCCGGCAACCGGAGTTCGAATCTCCGTGTGGATGCCATTTTAAAGGAGAGATGGCTGAGTGGCTTAAGGCGACGGTTTGCTAAACCGTTGAAGGAGTATATCCTTCCGCAGGTTCGAATCCTGTTCTCTCCGCCATTTTTTTTATATAAGTATATATGTATATAAATACATTGTAATACATTGGGGGTGTAGCTCAGTTGGAAGAGCATCTGATTTGCATTCAGAAGGTCGTCGGTTCGATCCCGTCCACCTCCACCAATTTTAGGAAAATTAAAATGAAAGTAGAAATAGATAAAGAAACAAACGAAGTAATAATTCGTTTGCCGATAGAAAAAGAACCAAAAGATTCTGCAAGTGGGAAAACAAAAATCATTGCATCATCAAGTGGTCGCAATGTTACAACTGAGTCTTATGAAGGTAAGCAGTTGATGGTAACTGCGAGTGTTTATTATAAACCATAACTTTTTTGTTATAGATATATATTTATTATCTATGAAGTCCGAAAATATTGTTTGTGAGGAGTGGAAAGGGTATCGTCCTAATATGCCTGTTCAAGTTGTTGGTGTAAAAAATGGAAAAATTACATCTAACGGAAGTGGTGTTGAGGTATATAAAAATCTCAAGGATGCCCAAAAAAAATATAAAGACCTTGATGCCGAATCAAATTCTAAAAAGTTTACTTGGGTTATGCATGGGATGGTTAACGGAAAAGAGGCCGGACGATTTGAAACTTGGCAAGCAAATAAAATGTATTCAATGGAAGAGCAGATATTTCAAGATACAATGAAAGAAGCAAACTTTAATGCTCGTATTCTTCCTGCTAATTTAGAAGACCTTGAAATGAAAACTTTGATTGTTGCAATTGGAAGTACCGTTACAGGAATGTTAGACAAAATTAAAAAAAATACAGGTTCTAATGCAAATCCAGTTAGTTTACAAGTTATTAAGGGTGGAGATGCTATTAAATCTGCACTTAAAGGTAAAATGAATTTAAAAGGCAAAGAAGCACTTTTAGCATTTTTCAAAGAAACAAATAAACACTTTGCAGGTAACGCACCTGCATTATCTAGTATAGTAAGGAAATATAAATTGAAATCTGATAAATATAGTGGTAAGGTATTTGCAGAACAAGAAACAAAATTACGTGAACTTGTTCGTGGTTATTTAAAAAATAAATTGAATATGAACGAAGCAAAGAAAAGCAAAATGATTCCTATGGAAAAGTATGGGGCTGCGTTCATGGTTGACAATGGGCATCTTATGTCGGTTGCTATGAACCGTGATGGTAGTCTTGAAACTTGGGACGGAGATTTAGATTGGGGTGAAGTTACTGCTCCTGAATCTCAGAAGTTTCTTGATGACATTAATAAAAAGTTCAAGACGAAGTTCAAAATGGATGACTTCGCAGGAAGATAATGTTTAAACTAGGTGAATCTAATATTCACGGACACGGTTTAATTGCTACCGAGAATATAAAAGCAAACACTGATGTTGGTTTGAGTCACTCCGGAATTGGTTTAATAAATGAACGAGTGGTTGTTGGTGAAGCAACTGATATTGGTAACTTTCAAAATCATAGCAATACAAATAATTGCGTTAATAAAATTGTCGGCAAAGATTTGCATATGTTTACTATAATCGATGTTAAATGTGGAGATGAACTTACAATTAACTTCTACGAAAATACAGACATTTGTATCAACATAGAAAACTCAGAAAGTTGGGAAAAAAGTCAATTTTTATAATATTTATAGATGTTATGGGAAATAAAAAAGAATATAAAGGAAAACCATTTTCAAAGGAAGACAGAGAACAAGCATTGAAAGATATTGCTCCGTCTAATATGGATGATAAAAGAACCGTGTGTAATGTAGTTCGTTTGATATTTGAAAATGCCCAAGACGAAGCATATAATCTTGGTGCAATTCGTGAATTGGCACTAGAGGCAATGTGGATGGGTAAACGTATGAATGATAAACTTACTGAGTATCGTCAGAAGGAAATGTATGAAGAATATCTTGATCAAAAAGATAGTCATCTAAATTCCAACTACGATATGTATCCTGCACAGGGAAATTGGGATTGATTTTGAATTCTATCCAATATATATTGTATTAGGATGGAGTCACAAAAATGCACACAAAAAGAATGTAAATATCCTATAAGTTGCGAACACAACGATTTGTGCATGGAAAATGAAATGCAAAAAAGTGTTTCTTCAAAGAAAATCAAAAAAACCTCAACTCAAAAAGTTGGGGTTATTTTGTGTCATGGTTTTTTATCAAAGCACGAACAAATGGTCCCACTTAGCAATTTTATATATGAAAATTTTAATTGGGAAACTCATCTTGTTGAGTTAAGTGGTCACGGATACGATGCTGATAATATTACCAAGGTAACTTGGAATGATTGGGTTGATGATGTGAAAAACAAGTACAACAAAGTTTCCAAAGAATGTGATACAATTTACTTTATTGGATTTTCTCTTGGTGGTTGTGTTGGTGCTTATGTATCTACTTTAAAAAATGTAAGATTTTCTGGAATGGTGTTAATCAATTGTCCATTTGGTGTTAAGAATGTATTTAATAAACTTTTACCAGGTGTTATGGTCTACAATAAAGTTTGTAAGAAACTCAATCTTCAAAAAATAATGCTTGAGTGTATTTCTAATGACAGTGAAATGCCAGAGTTAAACCAACCATTAATTGATTTGTCCGCAACAAATGAACTTCGTAAAATGTCTAACGTTTCTAAAACTATATTAGATAGAATATTGTGTCCTGTGTTTCAAATACAAGAATACAACGATCCAACTGTTTTTTATAGTAGTGGTGTTCGTGCATTTAAGAAGATTGCATCATCCTATAAGAAATTATTTACCACAAAATTAAATACACATCTTACGATTTACGACAAAGGATTAGAGTGTAGTGTGTTTTGTAAAATAAAACAATTTCTGACGGAAATGGAGAAAAATAAATTTGTTAATATTGCTCATCGTGGAGCAAGTGGTACTTGCACAGAAAATACACTTTCTGCATTTGAAAAAGCAATTGAGTTTAATTGTGATATGATTGAATTTGATGTTCAGCACATTAATCATAAATTCTGTGTGTTTCATGATTATACGGCAGAAAGAATGTTTGGGTTGGATAAAAAGATGAGTGATTTGTCATCGGATGAATTTGATAAACTTATTTATGCTAATTGTGAACGCATACCCACTTTACAACAAGCACTTGATTGTATAAATGGTAGGTGTGGTGTTAATATTGAAGTAAAAGATAGTAGCATTGCAACTAATATTGTGTCAGTTGTAAGAGATTATCAAAAAAAGAAACAATGGCAGAATGTTGATATTGTATTGAGTTCTTTTAGTTGTGCAACCGTCAATTTAATTAGAAGAACCGGTGATGATATCAAAGTATCCCAATTATTTCACGAAGGTAACGTCACACTACAAGACATAAAGAATTTTAGAAAAGACTACTTTGAAAAAAATATATATTCTGTAAATTTATATATAGAAGATATTACACAACCCATTGTTGAGTATTGTAATGAAAATAACATGAAAATATATGTATATACCGTAAATGAACTTCGTGCTATAAGATATTTGCGTGAATTGGGTGTAGATGGTGTATTTACAGATTATCCTGAAAGAATACAATAAATCTATTTTGATATATATTTATTGTCGTGGACATTATAGAGCATTATATAAAGAATATAGACGCATCATTTGAAGTTGAAGATTTGTTGTGCGAACTTGCACTACACGATTTGTTTAAACGTGACAACAAGCAAAGGTTCATCGATAAAGTTGATAACAACGAAATGCTTGATGACAAAAACAACCCTCTTAAAATTAAAAGTGGTACTACTACTTTGTGGAAAGATATGAAAAAACAACTTTTATCTGCGAAAGATAAAGACGGAATATCTGATTGGGGTGGTCGTGGTGACACTAAAATTAAGCAATTGTTTGGAGTTCCTATTAGTAAAATTGGAAAGTCTCAAAATGATATGAGTGGTGGTGCTAGTAGTGGCAATCCTAGTGGTGAAGATTGGGAAGCAATGATTGCTATTGGACTTGCTACTATTGAAAACAAAGACCCGTCAAAAGAAGTGCCAGATGAATGGTCACGGATAGAAAGAAAAGGTTTTTGGAGTAGTGACTTTAATCGTGGTATTGCAGAAAAATTAGCAACTGCATTTAAGAAGAATGGATATAATCCAATTTCCCAAACAGGAAGTGGGAAAGGTGGTGCGGGTGTCTCAGGTGAGTGGGGAGAAATTTACAAAGAATATGGAAGTGGTTCTATGAACAAAACTCCAAAGACTGACATTAAAGGTGGGTCAAAGAAAATATCTTTAAAGAAAGCAGGTGGTTCTCAAGCAATGAGTGCCAAACAAGCAGAAGCAGCCGCAACATTCGGAGCAGCCGTTAGAATGTATGGCAAGAATTATCCAAGTAGTGTTAATACTATTTTAGATAAATTTAAAACTGCCGTACTAGATTTATCTGATAGTAATTATCGTGGTAGTATTGATGCTCTTGAAAAAGATATTAAAAGTAGTCAAGGTGATCCAAAGAAAATGAAGAACTTAAAACCTGTGATTGATAATTTAAAACAAGCACGTGACGATGGTAAGTTTATTACTTCGGAAATGAATCGTGTATTTTTGTCTGACTCTAAGTTTAAAAATTTATTTGTATTTGAAGCAGCCACTGGTTCTGTAAAGTTTGGAGACTCATCGGAAAGTCGTGCTGATACTATGGTTGAGATTGATACTGATAACGGTGAGATTACATCTCAATATAAAATGGATACACCCGGTGACATTTCTTCTCTTGCTAATCAATATAAGTTTTATTTGTCGTTCAAAACAAGTGGTAATAGTGTTCCTTATATGGCACTACGAGGAAATATGGAACAAGACCCAAAGAAGGTTACCGGTTGGATGAAAAATCAACTAATGGAAAACGAAAACTTTTCAACGATATGTCCAACTTTTTCAAGTATAATAAAAGAAGGATTTGAACAAGATGCTTTTGGTAAACGACTTTTAACCGAATCAAGTTTTCAAAATCTCAATGAGTGGCAAATGCTTAAAAAAGTTCGTGACGGAATTACATCTGTTAGCAACAAAGTAAAAGACCGTTTTGTTAAAATTTGGAATTGGATTTCTGAAAGAATATCTAAAGCATTCGATTGGATCAAGAAACAAGGTGCAAAAGCATTAGAATATTTGCAAAAGTTTTTTGGAATCAAACTTGACAAATGTGGAATAAGTGGAAAGATAGAACTCTTCTCTGCTTAATTACTTTTTGTAAAACACAAAGATAGGTTCGTACTTTTGCAACTCTCCGTTTATCTTGCAACAATTCTTAACCGTTTCTGCTTTAACACCACGCATTGTTGTCATAAGCATTTTAAGAGTTTCAACATACTCAAGTCCGTATTCCGCAAGAATATCACGACTATCTTTTTCTAATGGCATAAATCCGTCTCCATCTGCGATGTCTGCGATATTCCAAAGCAAGTATCTATCCTTCTTTAAATACTCGGACGCCGTCTTTAAAGTAGGACGCAGAAAATTGTCTCTCCAATCTTCATACTCGGGAAACTTTTTGAAACTCTGAGATTCATCTGCTGAATATTGTTCACGATTAAAATATGGTGGACTTGTAAAAACCAAATCAAGTTTACCTTTGTATTTTTGAAAACTTGGATTCTTGTGAATTTCTTCACTTCCATCTTGGTAAACATCATAAGTGTTACGATGACCAAAGAATGGATTACCTCCGTTTGTTTTATCATTAAAGAAATCGGCAAGATATTCATAACGACTTTGATTTAGTTCATCGATATAATTGTCTGTGTTTGGATCAGTTCCTATATAATGAATCTGTCTATCGTGTACTGACATAGCACCAAGAATACGACCACCCCATCCTGCACTTGGGTCGTATATATGAAGATTACTTTTATCTTGAATATGGTCTGTGTACTTCTGGTATATATACTTTGCAGTCAACGGAGGAAAGTTTACTGCTGGTTGACTAAGACCCAACTTAAATGCTTCCATTGCCGATGGAAAGATTCTTGAGTTCTTGTTGTAGTAACGAATACTAAAACGAAATGGAACTTCTTTTCCGTCTTCAATAACAACATCATTTATGTTTTCTATATCATCACCGAAGTTTGCAGTTCTTTCTAAATTTCTAATGTTGTTGATTTCAAGCAAACCTTCTTTGTGTAATTTTCTGATTTGCTTTGCAGTAAGCATCAAACTATTTTGTTCATACGAGTCAAAGTTTTTTTCTGTGAACAACTCAATAATCCAAAAGTCGTTATTCGGATGAAGATGCTTTTCTTTGACGAAGTTACGAATCCACTCTTCTCCGTTTTGTGTCGGACACGGAACATCAAAATCATTTTTACCGATAGTTTTTCCGTGAGCATAAAACGAATCTCTACGAACAGTTCTTCTCATACAAGTATGAAAACTTTCTCGTTTTTCTGGATTAGCAAAGCAATCATATACACTCCAAGATGTATGCTTGCTAGAACCGATTTTGGTTTTAAGCATCGTTGGAAAAAACTGATCTACTACGGTTGCAAACTTATTAAAGTTTTTAATGATAGTATTAGTTCCATCCATTTCATCTGTATGTTGGAACTTGTAAACATCGTAACCGGGTAACTTGTTAAAGTTTGCTATAATATCTTTTTCGTTTTTACCGGTTCTCGGAGGAAGACCTTCATTATCCCAAGTGTCCACGATATAAGTTCTAAGTTCATCAATCCACTTTTCTAACTCTTCACCATTTTTTAGCAATAGTTCATGGAATGTAATATTAACTTTACACTCTGTTAAATTGTTTTTTTCGTAAAAGTATTTTTTCATTGTCTCCAAAAGTGTGATGCACAAGCACCACCAAGATTATAGAATAGTATATCTCCGTTTAGTTTGCAACCATTTTCTTTTAACCATATCCATGCCTTTTTATCCCAATTACCATTACAAGGAAACGGAGTTTCACACCAATCCATATCATCAAAAAAATCGTGAGGTGTTTCGTGTATCTGAGTTTGATTGCGATCATACACATTCCACTTCTTTAACATACTTGCAATAGATGACTTGCTTGCAGTTGTAATTAAGTGAGCATACTTTTTGTTTTCTTCTGATTGAATTCCGAACGAATCAAAGTTCATAAATCCTTGTAGAATACCCGAAGGAGTGACTCCACTTCCTGCGCTTATTACTAAATGCTTGAAGTTTTTCTTTTGCATTATGCTCTGCGTTCTTTCTTTGAAATAATTTATATAATCTATATGATTAAACGCATAAGGCATCATTTGGTAATTTTCTTTTTTAGCAAGATTTGCAACACTACTAATTACAATGCTAAGAATGTTTGGTTTCATTGGAACAAGTTCTGCTCCTAAACTTTCTATTTTTTCAAGTGCTTTTTGTGGATAATCTTTTGTATCTGGATAAGCAATCTTTATTTTGAATCCTAATTCTTTTCCGATATATGCCAATGCCCATCCACTGTAACTTACACGAACTGATAAATGTATGATTGGTTTATCTTTAGACAACTCACCGTTTTCAAGAACTCTACGAATACCTTCCATTTTTGCCCACGGAGGTAAGTCCATATTCCCGTTCAGCAAATCATCTCGTTTGATATAAACTTCAGTTTCTCCACAAATATGTTTTTCTAATGGAGTATTAAAGTTAAAGGAGAGCATCTAAATGTTTCTGTTCACATTCCAAATCCATTATTACGTGGAAACGATAATTGTCTGAATTATTTACAACCCAATGTGGTTTGCGTTTATCCATGTAATAATATTCTCCCGTTTTCAAACGGAAGTCTTCTTCTACACCGTCTAACCCGACTTGTGTGAACACACATTCTTCATCAACTTGAATTGGGAAATGTACACGCAATGAACGACCAAGTTTTGGTCCGTTCTTTGTTTGGTAGTCCCAACTATCGTGACCTATATCTGAGTGTCTTTGAATAACACCCTTCTTGGGTTCTACTCTAGTAATAACCAACCAAGTACATTTTTCTACTGATGTAATTTCATTTACAATTTTTGCGAGTTTAGGTAATTTCTCAAGAATGGTATAATCAATCTTACTATTGGGGTTGATTGGTACAACTTCAATTGTGTACCAGGTCTTTTCAGGTCCTCCGTAGTTTCCGTTGATTCCATCGTAACTCCAAGGATTAACTGCTTCTTTGTAATCTTGGATTTCTTGAACGAGTTCTGCACATTCTTTTTTGGTAATAGAATTGATGTTCATTTTCTGAATCTTAATGTCTTCGTATTGTGACATACCTGCTTGCTTTAATTCACCACTATACCAAATTCCACGAACTTCAGAACCAACGGCAGTTACTTTACTGCTCAACCAAGTTGCACCAATTGCTTCACACAAATCTTTATCTTTTTGAAGTTCCATATTAACATCTGTAAAAAACAAATCGCATCTTGTGTCAAATAAATCATTTTCCAATTCTCGTCTACTTTCAATATCCTTGACTAGATCATCCATATATCCATCTGCAAATGCAAATCTTGTAATTTGTAGATCACCAGTTTTAATATGAGCAACTACATCTTCGGCGACATCTTTGATTCCACGACCAGACTTTGCTTCTGCACAGATATAACTCCAAACAATTTCCTCGTTTTCTTTCTTGAAAAACAATCTGCCTTTTTGATCTGCTTCCCATAAGTTTTTCCAATTAATTTTCTTGAACGGGTCTAAGTTTGGTTCTTTGCAAGCAATTGGTTGATTCTTCCATTGTGGAGGAACATCATACTGCTGATAAAATTTTGCGTGTTCTCTGAATGAATCTTTTACTTCATCTGAAATGTCATCTTTGACTTTCACTTTTTTTGTTTTCTTTTCTTTTACTGAAACCATTTGTTTTCTTGCCTTTCTAAAATTGCATTATTCACTTTATTTTCTAAACAATCTTCTATAATTTTTTTTAATGATTGGTGATCATTTTTTTCCCCAAGAAAATTCCAAGAGGTGTGATTGTAATAAAATACTTTGTTGGTTTGCAACAACTCTTCTCTTAATTCTGTTCCTAGTGTATCTATATGTGCAGTTGCAATGTTTCCTGAATTAACTAAAGATAGTAAGTCTGAATTGTCGTGACAATCTGAACGAGATATAGATACAAAGTTTATGTTCTTACATTTTTCAAATAATTTTTCATTGAACATATTTTTTGTGGAATCATTTAAAGGTACGGTTGCAATAACATTCTTTATATTCGGTGCTGACATAAGTTGTTGAATAAGTGTATTATCCGTTCTTGAATCAACAACAGAAATAAAATGTTCAACGATACCTTGAACTTTTTTAGAAATAACTCCGTTTCCAAATATAACACAAGCACCATCAATTAGTTTGTCTTTGATCCAATATGCACAACCGTTGGTATTTGGATTGGTTGCAACAACTCCTACATTGTGCTTTTTGCACAACTTTAAATTAACAGAGTCAACTCCATGACCACGATGTACAACCCATTCCAAATTTGGATATTTGTCTAAAGTGGTTTTTCCTACTTTACTAAATTTAGTTGATATAACTTTGATTTCGTTTGCAGGAATTCCATCTGCTTTTTGCATAGCACCAAGAATATGTGCGTTTGGAATAAACTTCTCAATATCAACGAGATCAGATTTATCTTTTAGTAATGTATTCATTTTTTGTATACTATACTAAACAAATACCGATAAAATATCAAGTATATAATATAATTTATGCTAACTCGGTAACTTTGATTCTAGCAGATACATGACCAAGATTTCTATCAAGATATTTCTGTGGGACTTTGTTTTCAACAAACAATTCATTGAAGTATTGTTCTATCGTCTCCTGTTCCTTCTTTAAGTAATCTGTGTGACATCCTTGTTGAAAAGTCTTTTTGGGTCTCCAAAGAAGTTCATCTGAAATTTCTCCTTCAAATGCTTTACGCAAAACATATTTCATTATATTACCCTTACCATCTGCTTCGTCTCTGTATCTGGTTGGAATTCTCAAACCAAAATCAATTAATTCTTTATTAAGAAACGGAGTTCTTAGTTCTACTTTTCCTCCATACATCATTGCTTTGTTGGTTCTGATTAAATTATTTTTGTGAAGATTGTTTATAAGGTTAACTCGTTTTTGATGCCAAGCAAGTTTGTCTGGCCAGCAAAATCTTTTTACATCTCCATAACTTGCAAATATTTCATCTGCTCCTTCACCACCGAACACAACCTTGTATCCTTTGTCACGAATTTCCCAAGACAAAAATAATTGAGCAACTGCTGGTGATACTTGTGTCCACTTTTGAGTTTCAACCGCATATATACTTTCTTTTAAATGCTCCTGAATATCATCTTTATGAACCGTTACTTCATGTAATCTTACACCCAATTCTTTTGATGCCATTTTAGCATAATACAAATCATCTTTAAGTGTTTGATTTCTTCCTGATGTAACATTAACAACAAATGCCTCAATGTTAGGATTTTTCTTTTTAAGTAAGTAGGTGATAATTGTACTATCAATTCCACCACTTAAAATTGTACAAATTGGAGTATCACTAATAAGTTCATCATCAACTGCTTTTTCCAACCGTTTTCTAAACTCGGATGCGTAGTAGTCTATTCCTTTGTCCTCTCCTTCTAATATAACAAGATCATTTTCTGATCGTGTGTATAATGTAGGATTCTCTGGATTAAACTCTGGTTTGAAATCGTTCCATCTTTTTATTTCGCAATTTGTTGCACCAATAAAATTCTCGGACACCGTTACAATTGTTCCTGGTTCTACAACTTTTATTTTTTCTTGTTCTCCTTCGGGTGCTTTACGATTTCTGTCTACATTAAAAAATTTTAATTGTTTGTTTGCTGATTGTAGTCCTTTAACTTCACTTGAAAACATTATTTTATCATTTTCAAAAACATAATATAAAGGCAATCTTCCAATAAAGTCTCTTCCTAATGTAAGTTCATTTCGTTCTACATCATAAAATGCAAAACAAAACATTCCATCAAGTTTCTTCATTGATTCTAAAATATTATCACGATTGTCTATTAAATAATAAAGCAATAATTCTGAATCACTTTTGTCTGTTTTAAAGTTGTACCTTTCTCTTAGTTTTTTATTAAACTTTTTGAAAAATGGTTTCCACATTTCTCCATTAAATGCTAATACAAATTTTTCATCTTCTGATATAAGTGGTTGAGTTGCAGTTTCACTTAAATCCTGAATAGATAGTCTATTGTGACAAAGAAAGAAATCATTTTTCTTGAAATGAAAAATTACATTTCCATCTGTTCCACGATGCATAATTGAAGCAAGACCATTTTTTACGTCTTGTATATCTTTGAATGAGTTACCTCCTAATATTCCACACATGATATTATATTATTAATTAATTTTGATTGTAATTATAATAATACATTACAAGTCGCGGAATGTCAACGGTTTACCCGAAAATTCTTTTAATTTTTATCTATTATTTTAGCAATATAATCTTCTAATTTTATCTTTGCAGACCAACCAAGATGTTGGTAAGTTAGTGATGGAATTGCCTTTCCGTAAAATCGTTCTCCACGTCTTTCTGGAATCATGATGTGTTTATGCTTAAACATTTTTGCCACATCAATTATTTTATGAGGTACTCCAGTGCCAAGGGGATACTCTCCTTGACGTCCCTTTTCGGCTGCTAATACAACCCCACTTACAATATCATTAATATGAGTAAAGTCTCTTGATTGTTCACCTGGTTCTACAACTGTAAGTGGTTCTCCTTTGGAATACTGCTCTTCAAATATTCCTATCACGGTTGCGTAATCTCCTGTTCTTACTTGCCCCGGACCGTACGCATTGTAAAAGTATGTTATTTCATATTTTAAATCAAACCAGTCCGAGTAGTTTTTAATAAGTTCAACCATTTTTGCTTTCATCCAAGCATATGGAGAAAGATTTTCGTCTTTACCATCATTACCAAATTTACTTGAACTTGCTGAATAAATTAACTTTGCCTTTTTTGCTACGCAATAATCAAGAACCATTTTAGTTCCTTGCATATTATAGTCCCAACAATTATCAAACGCATCAAAACTCGTTACGATTCTTGAGAATTCTCCAAAATGAAAAACAACATCCGGTTCAAATGCATCTGCAATATCCATTTTATTGTTGTTTACATCAAATTTTTTTGGAATCAAAGTTTGAGTATCTTTATTAAGATAAGTTACTTTTTTACTTTTAATATGATTACTTTTAAGTCCACTACTATAATTGTCAATAGATACAATTTCTATGTTCTTGTATTTTCGTAGGAGTTTGCGTATAAGTGCAGTTCCAACGAAACCTGCACCACCTGTTATCAAGACTTTATTCATATAAATAGATTGAAACTACTTCTTTTCTTTTAACCCAGTTAGGTCTGATGAACTTCTGATTTTATCACCGAGCCCGTCAACCATTTCAATGCCATGCTTTTTGCAAATAACACTTTCGGGTACTTCACCGGTGCTTCTGTCTCCACCATTTGCAAAGATGTCGGGTTTAATTGCATTAAGAGAAGCACACACGCTTTTGTCTTCATCGATACTGAGAAATGCTTCGTCAACTATTCCAAGTGCTTCTACGATTTTTACTCTATCTGCTTCGTCCATAAATGGTTTGCCTTTTTTAAGAACACATTGATGGTTGTTGTTTACGATAACAACAAGACGGTCTCCTAATTTCTTTGCTAACTCAAGATATTCCAAATGACCTACATGAATTGGATCAAAGTATCCACTAACTGCTACTGTTTTCATTTGCCACCCTCCGTGTCTTCTGTCCATTCATATGGTGGATAATTTATATCTGTTGTGTGTTTTTCTGGACGATCATAATCGTCTTGGACTCTTACAATGTCATCTTCACCAAAATAAGTTCCTGTTTGAACTTCAATTAAAATCATCATTTCGTCATCACTTGGGTTTGCCATACGATGCTTTGCCCCAAGTGGAATCAAAACAGTTTCACCT
>Ga0129342_1000258_pt1 | contig 21383 bp, 22 predicted proteins | sample CPBDNA_5_FD_94426 | JGI IMG/M metagenome (GOLD analysis project Ga0129342, IMG submission 94426) | Freshwater to marine salinity gradient microbial communities from Chesapeake Bay, USA - CPBay_Sum_15_0.2_DNA | ecosystem: Environmental > Aquatic > Marine > Coastal | place: USA: Chesapeake Bay...
CTTTTATTTCTTTTTCAAAAGATGATGTAGTTTCATTAATTTGATCTACTAAATCAAGTTGAATTGGTACTTTTGAAGGAGATAACAATTCTGTTATATCCTCTCCCTCATCTCCTATTATAGCCAACAAAGTATCAACAGCAGCAGTTTCACCCTCATTTATTCCAATATGTAGTAAAGTGCCTTCATGAAAGGATTCAAATTCCATGGTAGCTTTATCAGTCTCAATTTCAGCTAAAATATCCCCTTCACTAATCTTATCTCCAACTCTTACTAGCCATTTTGAAACAACACCTTCTTCCATGGTATCGCTCAATCTTGGCATATTTATTATTTCTGGCATTTAATTTAATTTATGTGGTATAAAATCATAATCCTCCTGTTCATAAACTGCATCGTACATTACTGATTTTTCTGGATAGGGAGATTCTTCAGCAAATTTTTCACATTCGCTAACTAATATTTTTACATTAGAATCAATCGTATATATTTCTTGTTCAGAAGCAAACTCATTTTCTAAAATAACCTTCTTAACTTGAGTTATTGGATCAATTTTTCTATATTCATTTACTTCATCTTTTGTTCTATATTTCTGAGCATCAGACATAGAATGTCCACGGTATCTATAAGTTTTCATTTCAAGAAAACTTGGACCATCTCCAGATCTAGCTCTTGAAACAGCTTCGTGAAGAGCCTCTGCAACTTTAACAGGGTTCATTCCGTCAACAGGTCCACACGGCATTTCATAACCAAGACCTAATTTCCAAATATGAGAATGATTAGCTGTTCTTTCAACAGAAGTTCCCATTGCATATCCATTATTTTCTACAATAAAAACAACAGGTAATTTCCAAAGCATTGCTAAATTTAAAGTTTCGTGCAAAGAACCCTGTCTCACAGCCCCATCTCCCATATAACATAGAGTTACTGCTCCTGTATTAAAATATTTGTCTCCAAAAGCCATACCTGCTCCAAGAGGAATTTGACCTCCAACAATTCCATGCCCCCCATGAAATCTATGCTCTTTAGAAAAAATATGCATCGAACCACCGAGACCCATTGAAGTTCCAGTTGATTTACCATAAAGTTCAGCCATAACTCGTCTTGGATCAACTCCCATCCCAATAGGCATAACATGATTTCTGTAAGCTGTAATCATTCTATCCTTTGTATGATCAATTACATGTAGAGCTCCAGCTAAAACTGCTTCTTGTCCATTGTACAAATGTAAAAACCCTCTAACTTTTTGTTGAATGTAAACTGCAGCAAGTCTGTCTTCAAACTTTCTCCAAAACAGCATATCTTCATACCATTTCAAATAAGTTTCTTTAGTTATTTCTTTCATTTAATGAATTAGAGTAATAAAACAGTAATTAATTTTTTTTACAAATTTAATATATCTTATCAATACATTAAAAAATAAATCAATAATTATGTTCTAATTAAAATTGTATGTAAATGAAAATCTTAAAGTATTTTCAAGTGGACTTATAATATCTGATGTGGATAATAGATAGGAAAGATCAATTTTAATATCATCTAATCTAAATCCAGTGCCAAAAGTTATATATTTTCTAGCTCCTTTATCTTCATTTTCTCCAAAGTACCCTAATCTTAATGCAAATGAATCGTTATATAAATATTCGAAGCCTAAAGCTAAAGTAATTTCTTTCAGCTCTTCACTAAATCCACCAGGAGCATCTCCAAAAGATTTAAATAATCCTGAAAGAAAACTAACATCCTCTTGATTGTAACCAATGATTTGATCATTTGAATTATATAAGGGAATACTTGGACTGGGCACTAGTAATTTATTTAGTTCTAAATTTAACGAAAGCTTATTGGAAGAATCAAAAATAAAATCAAATGCAGATCCAATTTTTAAATTGGTTGGTATAAAATTATTTTTACCTAATTCTTCATATTTCATTTTTGGTCCCATATTAGAAATATTAAAGCCTGCTCTCCAAATTCCATTAAAATTTTCATATGCTTTTTCATCAGACTGAAAAAAACCTGAAATATCAACGGCAAATGAACTAGCGGAACTTGAATCTGAATCTACACTTTGTAGTTTTACATCTGACATCAAAAACCTTCCAGTAACACCCATTGAAAAATTATCATTCAATTTAAGAATGTAAGATGCGTCTAAAGTAAATTCATTTGGGGTTTCCAAATATGGTACATCTTGAGGGTTTTGTAATATATCTATATCACCCAAACTAAAATATTTAAAACTTGTTGACCAAGAACTTCTTTCATTAATAACATTATAATAATTTAAATTAGCCAAGAAAACATCACTAACAAGTTTACTTAAATATGGAGTGTAACTGACACCAATACCAGACTTGTTTTCAATAAAAACATATTTAGCTGGATTCCAATGTTGCGAAAAAGCATCGGGTGTAGTTGCAACCCCCTGTTCACCAAGGCCAGATGCTCTAGCATCTGCAGAAATCATTAAAAAAGGTACAGCAGTAGTTATTACTCTTCTATCTTGAGAAAATAAATTAAAAGAATTAAATATTAAAATTAAAGTTAAAAATGTGATTCTCATCTATGGCATTTTTTTTAAACAATTTACTATATTGCGAGTTCAAGATATGAAATATTTTTTATGAAAATTAACAATTTATTTTATTCGACTTTAATCTTATCAATATTAATAATTGGATGTAATAATAATCCATTTAAAAATAATAAAAACATATCACAAGCTACAGGTTGGAAAATCAGTACAAAGGATGGAGGATTTAAAAACAAAAGATCCTACAAAGGACAAAATACTGGTCCTGGACTAGTCTTTATTGAGGGAGGAACTTACACAAAAGGAAATGTTCAAGATAACATTATGCACGACTGGAACAATACTCCAACCCAACAATATGTTAGATCATTTTTTATTGATGAGACTGAAGTTACAAATTTAATGTATGTTGAATATTTACAATGGATGAATAAAGTTTTCGCTGAAGATTTTCCAGAAATATATAAAGCAGCTCTTCCTGACACTCTAGTTTGGAGAAATCCATTGGGTTTCAACGAAGATATGGTCAATAATTATTTGAGACATCCTGCTTTTGAAAATCATCCTGTAGTTGGTGTTAGCTGGAATCAGGCGGTTAACTATGCCAAATGGAGAACTGATAGGGTTAACGAACAAATTTTGGTTTCCAATGGATATATTAGAGAAGGAGCTATAAATCCTGACAGCTTAACTAACGGATATTCTTTTAACACCAAAGCATATTTTCTAGACCCAGGAAATGCTTATAATGGTAAAATGAACGAAATGGTTAGCTCAAAACAAATAAATACAGATGAAAATGGTCAAAAATCATTTAATTATGCTTATAGAGAAAGTGGACTTCTTTTACCAGAATACAGATTACCAACTGAAACTGAATGGGAATATGCAGCATTAGCTCTCAGCGAGATTAGAGAAGACAATTTATACAGAGGCAAAAAGAAATTTCCTTGGGACGGAGAATACACTAGGTCAGGAAAAAGAAAAAATCTAGGTGATCAATTAGCTAACTTTAAATTAGGCAAGGGAGATTACGGAGGAATTGCAGGATGGTCCGAAACAGGTTCAGGAATTACCTCTGATGTTAGAGCATATCCTCCTAATGACTTTGGGCTTTATGGAATGGCTGGAAATGTTGCTGAATGGGTAGCTGATGTATACAGACCTATAATTGATGAAGAAATGAATGATTTTAATTATTACAGGGGGAATATATACTATAAACCATCAATTGATCAAAATGGAAAAGTAATCACATACTCCTCTGAAGATGCTAATTATGATAACTTACCTGGATCGCTTAAAAATGTGATTGAGGATGAAGAATCTATTGACAGAATAAATTATAACACTGGAGACAATAGAGATTTTAATGATGGTGACAGAAATTCAGTTAGAGACTTTAAGCTTGTCGGAAAAACTTCAAAAATGTATAATTCTCCAACAAATGATAATGAATTTGAAGAATCTACTACTCTTGTAAGTAATGAAGCTAGAGTTTACAAAGGTGGTTCTTGGCTTGACAGAGCATATTATTTGGATCCAGCACAAAGAAGACATTATCCTGAAACTATGACATCAAATTTTATTGGTTTTAGATGTGCTATGTCTTATTTAGGGGAGTCAAGAAATAGCAAAAAATCAAGAAATAGAAGATAAATATTTAAGGAGAATCCAATCTATTTTTTCTCATTATATTTATTTTATGAGTCCATCGGAATTATACAATTACTTTTCTAAATCTAATTCTGTATCAACTGATACAAGAACATTATCTAAAGGCGATATCTATTTTGCACTTAAAGGAAATAATTTTGATGGAAATAAATTTGCTGAATTAGCTATAAAAAACGGTGCATCTTATGCGGTTGTAGATAACACATCACTAAATCACCCACTATTTTTAAAAGTTAAAGATTGTCTTAAATCTTTACAGGAAATAGCTAAAATTCATAGATCAAAACTTTCAAATACTAAGTTTATTGCCATAACTGGAAGTAATGGTAAAACAACTACAAAAGAATTAATTACAAATGTACTAAGTTCAAAATTCAAAGTTAGTTCTACTGTTGGAAATTTAAACAATCATATTGGGGTTCCTCTAACTCTACTACAGATGAAAAAAGATACCGAAATTGGAATTGTGGAAATGGGTGCAAATCATCTTAAAGAAATTAAATTTTTAACTAGAATAATTAATCCTGACTATGGACTAATAACTAATTTTGGAAAAGCCCATCTTGAAGGATTCGGAAGTATTGAGGGAGTTATAAAAGGTAAAAGTGAATTGTATGAATTTTTAGTTAAAAAGAACAAAATTGCATTTATAAATGACGATGATGATATTCAAAAAAAATTCAATGGTCAAAAAATAGTTTATGGTAAATCAAAAAACTTAAAATACAATTTTATAAAAACTAATTCTGACTTTTACAGCTCCCTAGTTTACAAAAATCAAATTATTAAATCAAATCTTTCTGGAGATTACAATTATAATAACATAGCATTTGCCACTTTAATTGGCCTATATTTCAAAATTCATATAGATGAAATAAAAAAATCTATTTTAAATTACAAACCTAAAAATAATAGATCTCAAATTATCCAGAAGGGAAATAAATATATAATTATGGATGCCTACAATGCTAACCCATCAAGTATGGAATCAGCATTAAATTCTTTTGTAAAAAGAAAAGGAACAAAAACAGTGATTTTTGGAGACATGTTTGAACTTGGTAAAGAATCAGGATTAGAGCATTTTAAGTTAGTTGAAAAATGTATTAAAGAAAAAATTCAAAACATATTTTTAGTTGGAGACGAGTTTTTCAAACTTAGTAATAAATTTAATTCTCCATTTTTTTTTAAAACCAAAAATGAATTAATCTCATATTTTCAAACCTCTAAATTAAAATCAGAAAATATTCTTATAAAAGGATCAAGAGGTATGAAAATGGAAGATCTGGTAAACCACATATAATTATGAAAAAAATATTTTTAACTACATTAATAACACTTTTTTTTAGTTGTCATGATCCTGTTATATGGGTAAATTATGATGAATCATTTGAAATTAATGAAAACCAAAATCATCCAAATAAAAGAATGCGTTTTAAATTAATTCAATCAAAGTATGAAACTAAAAACAAGTGGTTTAATAAAATTGAAAATGAGTTAAAAGATTTTAAAATAGATCAATATCATAAACTTAAACCATTGATAATTGAAAAAAGTATACCAGAAATTCAAACTCATATTTTAAATGATTCTTTAACCTATGAAAAACTAGTACTTTTTTATCTCTTCAGAATAAAATCAATTGAATTTGATAAAGAAAAATATTTGAATTCAATAATTAGCATTAATCAAAATGTGATTGAAGAGGCGAGAGAAAAAGACAAAATTAAACCAAAATCTATTTACTCTTTACATGGAATTCCGGTTTTATTAAAAGACAACATAAATTATAAAAACCTACCTACAACGGCGGGTTCTTTTGCACTGAATGATAATATCTCATCCAATGCATTTGTAGTAGATAAATTAGAAGAAAATGGAGCATTAATTTTAGGAAAATCTAACTTAAGTGAATGGGCATATTATTTTTGTAATAATTGTCCATCTGGATACAGTGCAATGGGTGGGCAAACTTTAAATCCTTATGGTAGAAAAAAGTTTGATTCTGGGGGCTCTAGTTCAGGAAGTGGGGCTGCTATTTCAGCTAATTTTTCTTCCGTTTCCTTGGGTACTGAAACTTCAGGCTCAATTCTGTCTCCTTCCTCAGCAAATTCAATTGTAGGTTTAAAGCCTACTATTGGATTAGTAAGCAGATCTGGAATAATTCCAATTTCAAATACCCTTGACACATCTGGCCCAATGACAAAAAATGTGATTGATAATGCGATAGTTTTAAAAGCTATTCAAGGTTATGATCCATCTGATAATAAATCTGCTGATGTATTAAAAATCAATATTGAATCAATTATTAATTCCAATTTAAAAGATAAGCGTTTTGGAGTATTTGAAAACTTAATGAAAGATTCTCTTTATTTAAACGCAATAAACAAGATTAAAAATCTGGGAGGAACAATAATTAAATTTGACCCCCCTACAATTAATTTTAATGATTTTAGAAAAATTTTAGATTATGATATGAAAAATGATCTTCCTAATTATTTTAATGAAAATCAAGTCTCTTTTTCAAGTATTGAAGACATTTATAAATTTAATTTAATGGATTCTATTAAAAGATCACCCTACGGGCAGGGAATTTTTAAATCAATAATTGTAGATTCTACAGATTCTAATAAAATTAGAATAATAAAAAGTAGAATAAAATCAGAAGGTCAAAGATATTTTAGTGAGGTTATAAAAAATTATAATTTAGATGTAATTCTTTCTATTAATAATTTTCATGCAGGATATGCAGCTGCAGCTTATTATCCCTGTTTAACAGTCCCTATGGGATATGACAAAAATGGTAGACCTTATAATCTAACCTTTATTTCAGAGTCATTTACAGAAAATAAACTATTAGAAATTGGATATGCTTTTGAAAAAGAAACGAAATTTAGAAAAAATCCAATTAATTAAAACGTTCGTAGTAAGTTAAATAACTTGGTCTTTTTGGAGATGAAACTTTGAAAACTTCTAGCCTATCAACTGCCTTAAAATTAAAATTTGATTCATTTTCAATTTTAATAAAAGTTCCCATTTCATAGGTTTTATCTTCATAAATAATAGTCCCTTTTATAACAAATAAAGAATAGATTTTATTTGTATCTATATTTTCACTATGAGACCCATCATCGAAACAAATATTATATATTTCTACTCCTTCTGTGTCCATTTCAAAAGGAGATCCATTGCCTTTTATTGTAATAATTGATGAATTATTCTTTCGTGTGGTTGGAAAAGAATTAGATTTATAATCATTATATGTTGAAGGCTTAGAAATTGTTTGTGAAATATCAGGATCAAACCAAATTTGAAACATTTCAGAATTATCCATTATTTCTTCAGCGTGTGAAATTCCATTTCCAGATCTAATAATTTGAGCATCTCCTTTAAATAATTCTATCCAGGTGTTCTGATTAGTGTCAAAATGCTTTATTGAACCGTTTATTATAAAACTACATATTTCAAATCCTTGGTGAGGATGAAGTCCAATGATACTACTTTTTCCAGGTGTCCAAGCATCCGCCCAATAAAATAAATTTGAATAAGGTTTTAAATCTCCACCATCTTGAATAAATCCTATTGGTTTATTTTCTAGTATTTCACCATTGTTAAAATTACCTTTTGCTTGATCTTGTCTTTTATATATTAATACTGACATTATATAAGTTTTGGCAATATTAATAAAATAATGATACAAATTACTTTTATTTTGTGATCAACAATGAAATTTGTAGAAACGCTTTTAATAACTAAAAGAATAATTTAGTTATTTCTAAGATAATCCAAAGCTAAAAATGACATAGACTTTAATCCTGTTATCATTGCAGAATCGTCTACATAAAAATCTGGTGTATGATGAGGGGCAGCTAATTTTGGATCTGTTCCTTTTTTTGCTCCTCCAATAAAAAAATACATACCTGGTACTTTTTCTTGAAAAAAAGAAAAATCTTCAGCACCTGTTATTGCGTCCATGAAATTTACATTGTTTTCACCATTAACTTTTTTTAAAGTTAGTAGCATTTGATTATATAAATTTGGGTCATTAAATGTAATAGGATAACTGACTAAGTAGGTTATTTTAGATTTTGTATTATTTACCTTTGAAATATTATAAACAATCTCTTCAAGTCTTTTCAAAACTATTTTCCTCATATTGGAGTCTAATGTTCTAATAGTACCCAACATATATAAATTTTCAGGGATTATATTACTTCGAACTCCTCCATGAATACTTCCAATTGTTAGTACTGCTGCAGCCTTAGTTAAGGGTAAATTTCTACTAACTATTGTTTGTAAAGAATTTATCATCTGTGATGCAGTCACAATAGGGTCAATCCCAGTCCAAGGAGTTGAACCATGGGTTTGAACACCTTCAATATCAATTCTAAACTCATCAACGGCAGCCATAATTCCTTCAGGTCTAACATAAACTTGACCGGCACTAATTTGCGACCAAATATGTAATCCAAAAATTGCATCGACTTTTGGATTTTCTAAAACTCCTTCTTTTACCATTAGTTCAGCCCCACCCTCTTCACCAGCTGGGGCACCTTCTTCTGCTGGTTGAAAAATAAATTTAATTGTACCTGGAATTTGATCTTTTAATTGAAATAAAACTTTAGCAACTCCAAGTAAAATTGCAGTATGCGTGTCATGTCCACATGCATGCATAACTGGAACTTTTTCTCCATTATACATTCCAGTCATTTTTGAAGCCCAAGGTAAGTCTGTTCTTTCTTTGACAGGAAGACCATCAATATCAGCTCTAAGGGCAACAACTGGACCTGGACTACCTCCCTCTAAAACTGCAACAACTCCTGTTTTTGCAATTCCAGTTTGAGGTGTTAAACCAATTTTTATTAACTCTTGTTCGATTCTTTTAGCTGTTTTGAACTCTCTATTGCTTAGTTCTGCATTTTCGTGAAACCAATGTCTTAATTCAATTACATCATTTTCATATTCTGAAATTAACTGAATTATTTTTTTATCCAATTTTTGAGAAAAAGACAATACTGCAAAGAGCAAAAAAACAAGTAAAAAAAAATTTTTCATTTACCTAAATTTAATTTAAATAAATTAAACGCTTCTAAAAAAATTTTATTTAAATCGGGATTTTTAATACCATCGTGTATATTAAAGTTTTTGGAAAAATTTGGTAAAGAAAATTTTGGTATCTTGAATTTGTGGTCAAATGAAATTCTTTCGTAAGCAGCATTTAAAACCGAAGCTGCACCTCTATTCCCCTCTGAAGTTGATAAAAGAAGCATCGGTTTATTCCACCAAACAATTTTATCAATCACTGAAATCCAATCGTAAATATTTTTAAAAGCCGATGTATATGACCCGTTATGCTCAGCAAACGAAATGATTATACCATCACATTTTTTTAATATGTTATAAAAGTTTAAAGCTTTTTTTGGAACCCCTGATTCTTTCTCACGGTCTTCACTATATATAGGCATTTCAAAATCATTTAAATCTAAAACTCTTATTTCACAATTATCAATTTGTTGTGAAGCAAAAATTGAAAAAGTTTTATTAATTGAATTTCTAGAAGAACTAGCGCCAAATACAACGATTTTTTTCATTAATTATAGTGGGTCATACTGGATTCGAACCAGTGACTTCTACCCTGTCAAGGTAACACTCTGAACCAACTGAGTTAATGACCCCTTTTTTGTTAAAAACAAATAATGTAAGATAAATTATACAAACAACAAGCGAAAATTTTATTTATTTAATATTTAAAAAGTACTAAATTAAACATTTTCCATTATTGGAACACGCAAAATAAATGAGAATACTATTATGTAGTAATTATTGTTTTATTAGCTCAAGTGAATTAAATTTTTCAATTAAAAAGGAAGAGTATCTCATAAAACCTAAATCTGTGAAGTGAACTCCATCTACTGTACCCTCTTGATCAGTTCCAATAGAATTTTTACTATTTATATAAAAAATATTCCTATACCCACTATTTAACAGTTTTTCATATTCAATCTTTAAAGCAGAATTCATTTTTTCGGTTGATAATTTAGTTTCTAAATCTAATACTGAAAAAGAATAATCAAATAGGTCTACTAAAACTATAGGTGTTTCTGGATTTTTTTCTCTAATTATATCAACAAGAGGTCTAGTGTTTTTGACAATATTATCAGAATTGATCATATTAGGCATACATTCGATTACATAAAATAAGGGTTTGACATTTGAAATCAACTCAGCTATAGGCTTCTCCATCCTACCGTTTCCACTGAATCCAAAATTTAAGACATTAACATCTAGCTTTCTTGAAATAATGTTAGTGTGAGCCATTCCAGGTCGAGAAGCACATCCTCCTTGAGTAATACTGGTTCCATAAAAAATTATAAAATTGTCAGATTTAAAATCTCCTTTTTTTATAAAACTGTTTGAGTCTATTCCAATTTCAATATTATTAACTCCATCATAAAGAGGAAGAAATATCTTATATTCTCTTATTTCATTTGTCATATTCTGAATTAAGACAGATTCATTTTTATTACCTGTAGGAAACCCTGTACTTAAGAACTGCCATCCATTTTTAGATTTATAATACAAATCAATTCCTTTAATTCCTGTATCAGGCATATGAGCCATTTTAAAATCATTTAATACTTCCCATTTAGCACTTATTTTTGAAGAATTTGATAAAAATCTAATTGATAATCCCGCAGAAGATTTTGATAAATCCCAAACAGGTTTTCTTACATAATTTTTATATGAAATAGGAAGCCTGTCATATGGGCTTTCTTTTAAAGAATCAGGAATTACTGTTCCTTCAATTAGAAAATGATCTTTATCAAAATATTTAATATTACTTAAAGTAACACTGGCTGTATCTTTTTCTATAGTAATTTTTGAATATAAATAGTGAGTATTAAAAGACAGAAGAATTATACATAGGTAAATCTTTAGAAAATATAAAAAGGGTTTTATCATTAGTGAAAGAATAATTAAAAAAACCTAAGAGATTCTTAAAGATAAAAAAGATTCTCTTAGATTTAAAATTAATCAAGCAATTTAATTTATGAAAACATCAAAAGAAATAGAAAAAATGAATAATAGCAACAATGAAATTACTCAAATTTCTGGAACATATTTAAGGACTGTTCAAAGTCATCGTTATCGTTTAAGTAAAAAATTAAATCTTGAAAAACATCAAGATTTGAACTCCTTCATTTTTAGTTTTTAAAGAAAAAAAGTTGATAAACTTTTGGATTTATCTTATTAATAAAGTTATGGAATATATTAATTCTTAAATTCAATTGAAATTAATCTTTTTGTATTGTTGAAGATTTAAAATATCTCCAAATAAAAATTATTGAAACTAGTATAATAAACAAAGACAATATTGAGCTCTCAAAACCAAATTCTCCTCCATTTAAAGAATTATTCTCAACAATATTAAAATCAATAATTGAATAAGAATCCAAACCGCTTACTTTAAATCCAAACATAGCTTGAAAAAAATTCCAGCTAAAATGTAATGCTATTGGAAACCACAAATTCTTTGTAAAAACATAAGAAATTCCAAGAAATATTCCGGCTAAAAATATATTTGACAAGCCCAAAAGAGTAACATTGGGGTTTGCTACATGAATCAAAGAAAAAAATAGAGACGAAATAAACAACGCAACAAATGGGTTAAAAGACTCTAGTAAATTTTTTAAAACATATCCTCTAAAAATAATTTCTTCAAAAACAGAAACCCCAATAAAAAGCACAATTGACAATAAAATTTTATATAAATCAAAATCAATTTTAACAAAAACTAACTCATTAATTAACAATAAAAAAAAGTAAGCAAATCCCATTATTATTAATCCTATAAATAAACCAAAATTGAAATCTTTTAATCTTCCTTTGACTTGTAATCCAATATCAATAAAATTTTCCTTGTCAATATAACTCATAATGGCCCACAACATAATAATCATAAAAAAAATCATTATATACTCTAATATTATCATGAACTCTAAATCTATTTTTTCTGTTCCCAAAGAGTTCATATCAAATCCAGATGAACTCATAACCATAACAGCTAATATTTGTGAAATTAAAATTAGAGGAACAAATAACAAGGATTTAAGCCATCCAGAGTGATTAAAGATTTTATTATACATACAATTTTTATTAAAATTATTTATATTATAATCATAAGCAAATTAGAACTACATTAATTTTTTAATTAATTTAGTTATTAAATTCATTACTATGAAAAAATTTACATTCATCATTTCATTTTTATTAATAGCATTTATATTTTCATGTGAAAACACAGATCAAGAAATGACTGACGATGAGTTAATCCAAGCAATTATTGAATCTGAAAACAGAATTTCTGTCACAAAAGAGGACCTTCCTCAATCAACTATAACAAGCTTAAATTTTGATGTACCAAACGATGTCATTCGTTCAGCTGAATTAGCTCCAAATCTTGGATTTGAAATAGAATTAAAAAGCTGGAATTTTTTTGAATTTGAATTAGATTTTGAAAGAAATGATAATAAATATTTTACAACGAAGGGAAGAAAACTAGAATCAACAAAAGGAATCAAAGGTGTAAAGAAAAAAAGAGAATCCTGTTTTAAATTTGTATATCCAATTTCATATACCATGTCAGACAACTCTGTAATTTCAGGAAATAGCAGAAAAGAAATTCACACTCAAATGAAAGCCTACTTTGATAAAAATGGAAAAAGTAGAGAAAATAAACCTACTTTGAACTTACCTATCCAAATATTGATTACTTCCAAGGATAAAACAGTTTCTACAAAAGAAATATCAACTCTTGGGGACTTAAAATTACTTTGGCAATATTGTAAAAATAATAAGGACAATAAGGGAGATGATAAAAGAGGTTGATAATCGTTTGTTTTTCAATAAAACTTAAAAGTTCAAATCTATTTTTTTTAAGATTTTATTTTATTCCAAGCAAAAATCATAACTGAAAGAAAAAAAAACAACGCTCCAATTGGCAATAATCCAAAAGGTTCTTTTATAAAACCATTCTCATCAATTTCTGATCCAATTAATATAAACATGATATAACAACTGATACTTAAAATTAAAAAAAATAGTGGAAGCTTTTTTATCATATTTAAAATACAGTCTGTTATTTTTGTAAAAATAAAATTATGAAACATTTTTCTAAAAGTGAAATTAATGAAATGAATAAGATTTACAGATTAAATCTTATTAACAGTTGTACAGGATATAAATCAGCAAACCTTATTGGAACTGTTTCTTCAGACAAGATTTATAATGTAGCGGTTTTTAGTTCAATAACTCATTTAGGAAGTGATCCTGCAATGTTAGCTTTTATAGTTAGACCAACTACTGTTCCAAGAGATACTTATAAAAACATTAAAGAAAATAAAGAGTTTACAGTTAATCACATTCATTTAAACGATATAAAAGAAGCTCACCATACTTCTGCAAAGTATCCATCAAATATTTCAGAATTTGATATGACCAAATTGGAAAAAGAATTTATCAAAGGATATAATGCACCGTTTGTTAAAACATCAAAAATCAAATTGGGATGTAAATTCCTAAACCAGTATGAAATTAAAGAAAACAACACTTTACTAATTGTTTCGGAAATTAACGATATTTTCGCTGATGAAGCTATTATTCAAGATGATGGATGGCTTAATCTAGAAATAGCTAATAGTGTAACTATAAATGGACTTGATGGATATGCACTTCCAACCTTGCTAAATAGATTTGAATACGCAAAAAGGAAAAATGAATATGAATAATTTTATTAATAAAGAAATTTTTGAATACTCTGAACAACATTCATTAAAAGAACCTAAAATTTTAAAGGAATTAAACAGAGAAACTCATTTAAAAGTTTTAAATCCAAGAATGTTAAGTGGGTTTTTTCAAGGAAGACTTATTTCCTTAATTAGTAAAATTTTAAAACCAAATAAAGTATTAGAAATAGGAACGTACACTGGATATTCTGCAATATGTCTTTCAGAAGGATTAAGTTCTGATGGAACAATTCATACAATTGATAAAAACGAGGAACTTGTAAGCATTCAAAACAAATACTTTAAAAAAGCAGGTGTTAAAAATTCAATTATTCAACATACTGGAAATGCATTGGAAATAATACCAAAAATTAATGAATCCTTTGATTTAATTTTTTTGGATGCAGACAAAGAAAATTACATCAATTATTTCAATCTAATAATTAATAAATTAAACAAAGGCGGAGTCATTTTAGCAGATAACGTACTTTGGAGCGGGAAAGTAATTGATCCAAACGATAAAGATATAACTACACAAGTACTCAGAGAATTTAATAAAATGGTAAATGAAGATTCTAGAGTTCAAACTATTTTACTTCCTATTAGAGATGGGATTTCTTTGATTAGAAAATTATAAACTATTTTCTTCTTATTGAGCCAGTCAATTCGTCCATTTGATCTTTAACATCGTCAATTTCTTTTTTAATAGATTTCGTATCTATCCCTTGCTTTTCAGCACTTTTTTTTATTTCTGATTTAATATCTTCTGTGGCATCTTTAACCTGACGAATTCCTCGTCCAAGTCCTCTTGTAATTTCAGGAATTTTATCGGCACCAAAAACAAGTAATACAATAAGTCCAATAAAAAGTATTTCAGGGCCACTAATAAATAATATTATTGAATACATGATTGTAAATATAAAAAAAGGCCAATAAAGATTGATCTTTTTTTTTATCCTTTTACTTTGGCTTTAAACTTATCAAATTCTGAATCTTCTTGCTTTTTTGGCCAAGAGTTATTTGAAGTATCAATATCAGCTGTTTCTAAATCTGGATCCAAATTAATACTGATGATCTTTTTATTTGAAGTAATAAGTTTTTTGACCTCTTTGTCGTTTTTTCTCCATACTTGTGCGGGATAAGTAACTCTTTCAACTGATCCATCTTCATATTCGTAATCAACAATAATTGGCATTACTAGTCCTCCCGGTTTATCAAATATAATTTCATAGAAATATTTTGGAACCTGAATATTAGATATTTCAGATTCAGTAAAATTTTCTTTGATATAATTGTCTAATAATTTTGAGTTTTCCAATGGATTATTTTCCCTAATATTATCTGTATCATTTTCAAAGTTCTCTAAGTATACTAGGGGTCTTAGTCTGTCTCTTGAGATGCCTCTTTCTTTCATAAATTTTTTCATTTCTGCACCTGGCTCACTTGAAACATAAAATTGATTAACTTCTTTAATTCCAATATCTACATAATCAGTAGAATAGAACCAACCTCTCCAAAACCAGTCTAAATCCACTGCTGAAGCATCTTCCATAGTTCTAAAAAAATCTTCTGGTGTGGGATGTTTAAACATCCATCGTTTGGAGTAAACCTTAAAGGCATGATCAAATAGTTCTTTTCCCATAATAGTTTCTCTTAAAATATTAAGAGCAGTAGCAGGCTTTCCATAAGCGTTTGGGCCAAGACTGTAAACATTTTCAGGATTAGACATTATAGGGGCTAAAAATTTCTGATCTACACTCATGTATTGTGTAATCATTTCAGCAGGTCCTCTATCAGAGGGAAAATTTTCTAATGGATATATTATTTCAGGAAAGTCTTTACCAAGTTTTTGTTCAGTTATATATTGAACATAAGTATTTATTCCTTCATCCATCCATGCCCATTGTCTTTCATCAGAATTTACAATCATTGGAAACCAATTGTGTCCAATCTCATGTATAATTACTCCTATCATTCCAAATTTTACATCATCAGAATAAGAACCATCAATGTTGGGTCTACCAAAATTGAAACAAATCATTGGATATTCCATACCAATTTGCTTTGCATGAACTGAAATTGCTTTGTGGTAAGGATAATCAAAAGTATAATCGGAATATGTTTTTAGAGTTTCAGCTACAACAACAGTTGAATAATCCTCCCATAATGGATTTCCTTCTTTTGGATACATAGAAACAGCCATTACATCTTTATTTCCAATTTTAACAGCCATCATATCCCAAATAAATTTTCTTGATGTTGCAAAAGCAAAGTCTCTTACATTGTTAGCAATAAAATGCCATGTTTTTTTATCTTTTGAAAAACCTTTTTCAGCTTCTTCAGCCTCAGCTTGAGTTACAATCATAACAGGCTTATCATATGTTTTTTTAGCTTTATTAAAGCGCTTAATCATATCTTTTGTAAAAACATTTTTTCTGTTCTGAAGTTCTCCAGTTGCATCTAATGTATGATCTGATGGAACTGTTATTTTGACATCATAATTTCCAAATGGTAAAGCAAATTCACCATCTCCCCAAAATTGATAATTCTGCCAACCTTCAACTTCGTTATAGACAGCCATTCTAGGAAAAAATTGAGCTATAATGTAAACTCTGTTACCATCTTTTTCAAATGTTTCATAACCTGATCTACCGTCTTGATTAACATGATCTTGAATATTATACCACCACTTGATAGAAAAAGAAAATTTTTCACCACTTTTCAATACAGAAGGCAAATCAACACGCATCATGGTTTGATTTATAATGTGTTTAAGAGGGTTTTTATTCTCATCAATTACAGACTCAATATTAAAACCTCCATCAAATGGATCTGTTAAGAATTCTTTTGTAAATCCAGAGGGTAAATAGTAAGGAGAAGCTCCTCCTCCATCAATTTTTAGTGATGGAGAATCTTTTTTTCTTACATTTTGATCTAATTGAACCCACAGATATTCTAAATTATCAGGTGAATTATTTGTGTATGTGATTGTTTCAAAACCATATATTCTTTTATTTTCATCATCTAATTCAATCTCCATTTTGTAATCAGCTTGTTGTTGATAATAAGCAGGTCCTGGGGCACCAGAAGCAGTTCTGAACATATTGGGAGTTGAAAACTCTTGATAGAGTTGACGAAACTTATTTAAATTTATATTTTCTTGATTTCTTTCCTTTGCTTCTTGGGATAAAATTGGAAGGGATATAATAAAACTTAATAGGAATAATGATATGTGTTTTAATTTCATATGATAATTTTAATTGAGGTTTAAATTTAAGTAAAAAGTTTAAATATTAACTCTGAGTGATGAATTATTAACTCTTGAAATAAAACTATCACGTTTTCCACTTTTTTTAACATGAATTATATTTTGTTGATCATTAAATTGATCAAATAAAACTTGATTATCAATCGTTAAAACTTGGAAATTTGGTAATTTTTCAACTTCTAAATAACATACATAAATTTCATTTTTACTTTCAAGACCAATAAAGTCAAGTTCAAACCTATTTGAGTCAAATAATACATGGACTTTAGAATTGAAATAGTCTTCAATATCATTAAAGTAAACATCTTTTGTTAAATCTAAATCACCTGAAATTTCGTCTAAATAACCGGAGCTAATTGCATGAGACATATCGTCTTTAAAGACTCTTAAAGTAATTTGCAATGAACCTTTTTCTGTGAAATTAAAAATAGAGGTGCTCACATAATATTTATGTTCAGTAAAACTGCTGAGGATTAAAAAAATTATAATAGAATTAATTATTCTCATTTCAATGAATTAAAAAATGTATCAAAAGATTCTAAAACTAAGCCATGATTTGAAGATTTAAAATCGTTTGAAATTGAAGTATTTTCAATTCCTCCTAAAACAAATTCATAAACCTCATCTTCATTTATAGAATAAGTATTAGTAAAAAAATTCACACCATAAAATTCAATAATTTGCACAGCTAAAAGGTCTTGATTATTCCAAACTCGTCTGTTTCTCAAACTTTTATAATAACCTGATAAATGTTTGTATAATGCTTCAATATCCAATCCTCCCGTTAATGGTAATAAAAGAGTGCTTAAAATTAATGCCTTTTCTGAAACAATTTTTTCTTGTCTAACTCCTTTAAATCCTGGGATCCCAACATCATCAAAATTAATAGGGACTTTTACGTTTGAATTTTTCATATCAAACAAAATATTTCCAGATAAATTATGGGGTTTTACCACCACATTATCCAATTCATTAATAAATTGATCTACATAAACTTTGAAGAATTCTTGTTTATGTAATTTATCATCAATAACTAAAACTCTTGGGATGATTTGAATAGAAGAAATAATAATTGTATCTTTTATTTGTATTCCTATTTCAAATTTACCCTTTGTATTTGTAATAGTTTTTGATCCACTCGTTTTGTTAATTATGTGTATTCCACTTAAATCAATGGAATCATTAACAACCTCACCCTTTAGGATTTTAAAATTTTGATTAGTCTGAGAGTTAATAATTGTTAATCCAACAAAAAAACAAATAATAAAATTAACTTCTCTTAAGTAACTTTTTAAATTTATCACTCTGTTTAATTAAAAAATCTAATAACTGAAATTCATTGCTTTTTTTAAATAAAACCTTATTTGGAAATTTATCATCACAGTATAAGAGAAATTCTGCAACATTTTCCTTTTTTATGCCAAGAGAATTTATAAAAAACCCATCATCATATACTTCTCTAATTAAATCACTTGGTTTATAATTTAAATTTGACATGTTTTTGCTTTCAACATCATTTTTATTAGAATTTTTAGCTATGGCTTTATATAAATTAATAAAATTCAATCCATTATTGAAAGTTCCAGCTTTAAGAATTTCGTCTTTTAATCTTGTTGACTTATCAGAAACATAATCAAATCTTTTGAACTCTTCCTCCTTTAAGTCCAAAAACTTTTCTGTATTTTCAGGACCAACTACAACTTCATCCAACACAGTTATTTTTTCATTTACATCAATAACCAATCTACTTTTTTGTAATATATCTTTATTAATAACTACAGATCTTATTTGATATTGAACGGATGAAAAAACAATTCGATCATTAAGTTTTACTTTCATTTCAAACTCACCTTCCTCGTCAGTTATTGTAGCATCACCAGATGTATTATTAACCACATTAGCAGAAATTACATTATTATTTTTATATAATACTTTTCCTCTTATCCAAGTTCTATCTTCATTTTGAGAAAAGATAAAGTTTGATATAAAAAATAAGAATATAAAAAATCTCATAACTAAATTTTAGAGCGGGAGACCGGGTTCGAACCGGCGACATTCAGCTTGGAAGGCTGACGCTCTACCAACTGAGCTACTCCCGCTTATTATTTTAATTTATTATAAAATCAATTAAATATATTACTAATTTTAGTTAATATGAATTGGATAATAAAAAAAGTTAATTCCCAAGATCTATATCCAGTTAGAAATAAAATATTAAGAAATAACAAAGGATATGCTTATTGTAAATTTGAGGGAGATGACTTAAAAAGTTCTATACACTTGGCTGCTTATAATAAAAAAAATATTGTAGGAGGGGTTTCTTTAATTGAAAATTCCAACAAAAATTTAGAGTTATCAAAAGTAATTCAGCTAAGGGGAATGTGTGTATATAAAAAATTTCAAAATAATAATATTGGACAAACACTATTAGAAAATGCAGAATTGATGTCCAAAGAAAATAAATACACCTACTTATGGATGAATGCAAGAAAACCTGCTCTTAATTTTTATTTAAAAAATGGATATAAAAACAAACTAAAGAGTTTTATTATTGAAGGAATTGGTGAACATTTTTTTTTGTACAAAAAACTTAAATAAATGATGAGAACATTAGTTGTATTCCTATTTTTTTTAATTTGTAGTGAATTTTACTCTCAAACAACTGTGGATTTAGATATTTTAATTGGAAAATCTCAAAATAATTTAGTAGGGGACTCGATTAAGCTTGAAACCAGTACTCACAAAGCATATAAAAAAATGGAAGCTGCAGCTAAAAGGGATGGAGTATTTTTAAAAATAGTTTCAGCCCACAGAGATTATGAAAGACAAAAATTAATCTGGAACAAAAAATATGAAAAATTTACAAATGAGTTTTCTTTAGAACCAAAAAAAGCTATTTCGGAAATTATTCGTTTTTCTACAATTCCCGGAACTTCTAGACATCATTGGGGTACAGATATAGATATAATTGACGCTAATTTTCCTAATGAAGAAAATGTTTTAGTTTCAGAAAAGTTTGAAAAAAACGGTCTTTTTTTTAAAGTAAAAAGCTGGTTAGATAAAAATTCTGAATATTTTGGTTTTTACTTAGCCTACACTAATGATAAAAAAAGAAAAGGCTTTGAATTTGAACCTTGGCATTATAGTTATAAACCCGTTTCGGCAAAATACTATAGAGCTTTAATTAAAACTGACTTAAAAAAAATAATAAAAAGTTTAAACATTAATGGATCAGAGTATTTTGATCAGTCATTTATTGAAGCCTATATAGTTGAAAATATTATGGATATTAATCCTGATTTAAAATAAGTGTTCCTCATATTATATTTATATTTGTTTTCAAATTATTTAACTTTTTAAAATTGAACAAAAACAAAAAAGTTTTATTAATGATCCTTGATGGATGGGGTATTTCGATCGACCCTAAAGTTTCAGCAATTGACTGTGCTAAAACACCTTTTATTGATTCATTATACAAACAATACCCAAATTCTAAACTTGTTACTTATGGGGCTAGTGTAGGACTTCCAGAAGGACAAATGGGAAATAGTGAGGTTGGACATATGAATATTGGAGCAGGAAGAATAGTGTATCAAGACTTTGCAAAAATAAATAAAGATATTTCTGATGATTCTTTTAAAAGTTTAAAAAACTTAGTTAAATCCTTAACTCAGGTAAAAAAAAATAATAAAAAACTTCACGTTATAGGATTAGTTTCAGATGGGGGTGTACATTCTCATATTAATCATTTAGAAGCGATTTTAGATTTAGCCTATGAATTCAATATAAGCAATGTTTTAGTTCACGCTTTCACTGACGGTAGAGATGTGGATCCTAAATCTGGAATTAATCACATTAAAAGATTAGAAACCAAATTAAAATCAACAAATGGTAAATTAGCATCTGTAATTGGAAGATATTATGCGATGGATAGAGACAAAAGATGGGAAAGAACTAAAAAATGTTATGACCTTCTAGTTAATGGAATTGGTAAAAAAAGTTCTAATATTAATAAATCTATAAGAGATTCATACAATAAAAACATTACCGATGAATTTATTGAACCAACTATAATTGTTGATAGTAATGATAAACCAAACGGTTTAATAGAAAATGGAGATTA
>Ga0129342_1000259_pt1 | contig 21363 bp, 19 predicted proteins | sample CPBDNA_5_FD_94426 | JGI IMG/M metagenome (GOLD analysis project Ga0129342, IMG submission 94426) | Freshwater to marine salinity gradient microbial communities from Chesapeake Bay, USA - CPBay_Sum_15_0.2_DNA | ecosystem: Environmental > Aquatic > Marine > Coastal | place: USA: Chesapeake Bay...
CGGTGTGGACTACCAGGGTATCTAATCCTGTTTGCTCCCCACACTTTCGCACCTCAGCGTCAGTATCGAGCCAGTGAGCCGCCTTCGCCACTGGTGTTCCTCCAAATATCTACGAATTTCACCTCTACACTTGGAATTCCACTCACCTCTCTCGAACTCTAGACTGGGAGTTTTAAAGGCCGTTCCGGGGTTGAGCCCCGGGATTTCACCTCTAACTTTCCAATCCGCCTACGCGCGCTTTACGCCCAGTAATTCCGAACAACGCTAACCCCCTCCGTATTACCGCGGCTGCTGGCACGGAGTTAGCCGGGGTTTCTTTACCTGCTACTGTCATTATCATCACAGGCGAAAGAGCTTTACGACCCTAAGGCCTTCTTCACTCACGCGGCATGGCTGGATCAGGCTTGCGCCCATTGTCCAAGATTCCCTACTGCTGCCTCCCGTAGGAGTCTGGGCCGTGTCTCAGTCCCAGTGTTGCTGATCATCCTCTAAAACCAGCTATAGATCGTAGACTTGGTAGGCCATTACCCCACCAACTATCTAATCTAACGCGGGCCGATCCTTCTCCGATAAATCTTTCCCCCCCATCAAATGCCATCCGGCATTCAACAGAATTTCCGTCAACCAAATGGAATTTGATTGGGGGGCGTATAAGGTATTACTCACCGTTTCCAGTGGCTATTCCTTAGAGAAGGGCACGTTCCCACGCGTTACTAACCCGTCCGCCGCTCACCCCGAAGGGCGCGCTCGACTTGCATGTATTAGGCCTGCCGCCAGCGTTCGTTCTGAGCCAGGATCAAACTCTCAAGTTGAAAAGCATAAATGCTTAACCTTGACGTTCGAACCTCTGCACATCACTTGGCCATCCGGCTAGGATGACCAAAAACTGTTTGTCATGCATCAGTAACCAAAGTTACCGAAAGCCGTACAAACAGTGAAGCTGACACCACATCATCAGATACTCACTTGCGTAAACATCCTACGTGGCGCGATATGCAAAGGCGATCCATCGACAATCGATCAAACTGCCCGCATATCTCTTCAGTGTCTTAAATTTTCAAACAACGTAGAACACAAAACAAACAGACCGCGCCCAAATCTCTAAGCGCAACCCGCCCATCATGCCTCTGAATTCTTATCAACCAACCAAGAAACATCGTCCCCAATCAGCCACCAGCGCATCGTCGCCAACCCGCCGGTGAAGGCCCTTCTAATTAAACCAAGCAACACACGCAACCCCCTTTTTTATCCTTTCAAAAAAAAAGAATTCCGTGATCCAATTTCCTGAAGTGAAACCCTTATAAAATGGGCGTTATTTTCTGGTTTTATTGGTTTTTTTGAAAGCTTCTGTCCCTATTAATCCTCAAACAAAGCGCCAATTCGCAAAATTCTCTTCTCAGAATCACTCCGGGAGGCAGGAAATTAGCAGGCCGAAGTACGTCTCTCAGCGAAATTTACCTGCTGTGTTTTGTTTTTGGGTTCAGGCGAAAGACCAATAGCATCGCGATCAGCCCCAAATATACCAGTGGCTCAAGCTGAAAACCCTTGCGAAGCATAATAAAATGGACGCATGCCAATATGCATACACTATAGGTCAGCTTATGAATGCGGTGCCAATGCCGACCAAGTTTTCTGAGGGACCATTGGTTTGACGTCAACGCCAGAGGCAGCATTGCCGCGAAAGCCACCATGCCGACCGTGATGTAAGGTCGCTTGAGAATGTCAGCTAAGATTTGGGACAGAATTTGGATGTCTAAGACGAGCCATACCAACAGGTGTAAGAGGACATAGAAAAACGCAAGAAGTCCGATTGCCCTTCGAAATTTGAGAAGGTTGATGTATGTAAGTCGCCTCAACGGAGTAATCGCTAACCCAATGATCAACAACTGTAGAGCAAACTCCCCCAGGAGATGTTCGAGCTTTGAGATCGGATTTGGGCCTAACTGAGCATTGAACCCAAGCCAGCAGTACCAAACCGCCGGAAGCGACCCAGCAAGATACACGCTCCAGCTTGGAATAACGCGCAAGCGATCATTGATCGCAGGCGCGATGCGCGTTTGCATGAACCCCGTCGCCGACATTTTCGGTCAAATAAACTTTCTTAGGTTCATGCCCTTATAAAGATCCCCGACCTCTTCTGCGTATCCATTAAACATAAGAGTTGGTATCCGTCTGGCGAACAGACCACCACCCAAAGGACGCTCCGATGCCTGCGACCAACGAGGATGATCTACCTCGGGATTCACATTGCTGTAGAAACCATATTCCCGCGGGTTTGCAATATTCCATGAGGTCGGGGGCTCTTTATCGGTCAGAGTAATCTTTACAATCGACTTGATCGATTTGAAGCCGTATTTCCAAGGAACAACTAAACGCAAAGGGGCGCCGTTTTGGTTTGGAATGTCACGACCATAAATTCCTGTCGCCATAATTGTCAGTGGATGGAGCGCCTCATCTAGGCGCAAACCTTCTACATAGGGCCAATCCAATACGAACATTTCCTGCCCAGGCATTTCTTCGGGTCGATAGAGTGTTTCAAAGGCTACGTATTTTGCAGAGGACTGGATACCGGCCAAATCCAAAAGATCGGCCAATTCAAACCCATTCCAAGGCACAACCATCGACCATGCCTCGACACAGCGGAATCTGTAAATCCTTTCTTCGATGGTCATCTTTTTCATGATGTCTTCAAAATCATAGACACCGGGACGCTCTACAAGACCCGTGATCTGCACGCTCCAAGGCTTAGTGGTAAGCGCCCCTGCATAGCGTTTTGGATCGTCTTTTCGCGTCCCAAACTCATAAAAATTATTATAGCTTGTGATGTCTTCCCAACTATTGGGCTCAAGTTCTTCACTGGCCAGTGCGGGCGGGGCCAAAGCTGTGCCGAGCCCAGTTCCGGCAATCCCCGCCAAAAGCGTGCGGCGGTTCAAGAAGAGAGCTTCGTCTGTGACGTCTTTCGCTTTTAAATCAGGGGTCCAACGATGTGCCAAGGCAGCCTCCTTTGATCAACTCATCTAGAAGGTAGTGCGTAACGTGCAAAGTTTCAAAGCACGAATGCTCACTTCCCCGTGCATATTTGAAATATTACCAGTCGTTGCGGCCGTTCAAGACATCTAGGAGGTGCTTTGGGACGCCCTTAACTCGTGATATGCCTCAAACAAATCTTTGACGGGCACACCGTCAATGATCAAACCAGACAGGCTGCAATCCGTAATTTCGATACCGGACAAATTAGAATTTTCTATTTTTGCTCCTGACAGATTAACATCATTTATGGCAATACCGGTCATGTCGCAGTCATTCACCGCTGTCCCTGCAAAATTAATTTTGTTGAACCTTGCCGAGGACAGGTTCACATCATTAAAAGATGATGCACCCAGATTGGTATTATTAAACACCGTTCCAGTCATCGTAATTTGGGAAAATTGCGTCTGTGATAGATTTGCATTCACAAAGTGTGATTGAGACAAATCGGCATCGTTCACATTCAAGACATCGCGCGTTTGATTTAAATTCACCGTAACTCTCCATAAATCAAATTTAATTGGCTTAACTTCGCTAAATATATCACACAACCCATCATTGCTGAAGCCAAATCACGAGCGAAAAAAGCAAATCGGGTTTTGCAAATTCAAAAAGACGCACTCTAAAGATCTAAGAGTGCGTCTTTCATTTGGATCAATGGAAGACTGCGGCATCCGGAGGGTTGCGCTTAGAAGTTGTAAGCTTATCCCCGATGATTAAGCCGTCCGCTTTTGCCGTCACGGCAACAGTCTGACCATTTGAAATATCTCCCGCGAGGATCATTTCCGCCAGTGGATCCTGCAACGCGCGCTGGATCACGCGTTTTAGCGGCCGCGCTCCAAAAACAGGATCATATCCTTCTTCAGCGAGCCATGCTCTCGCATCACTATCGACAGAAAGAGTGATTTTGCGATCCGTAAGCCGCGCAAGCAAACGCGCAATCTGGATATCAACAATCTGGCCCATATCCTGCCGTCCCAGCCGGTCAAAAATCACCGTCTCATCAAGCCGGTTCAGAAACTCCGGCCTGAAATGGGCTTTGACAGCCTGCATGACGTCGTATTTCGCCTCACCGCTGTCAGCCCCTTCAGGAAGCTGGCTGAGCGCCTGCGCTCCAAGATTTGAGGTCAAAATAATGAGCGTCTGTTTGAAATCCACAGTTCGCCCCTGCCCATCGGTCAGCATGCCATCATCAAGCACCTGTAAGAGAACATTGAAAACATCAGGATGGGCTTTTTCCACTTCGTCAAAGAGGACGACCTGATAGGGGCGCCTGCGCACAGCTTCGGTCAAAACACCGCCTTCATCATATCCAACGTATCCCGGAGGCGCACCGATCAAACGCGCGACGGCATGTTTTTCCATAAATTCAGACATATCAATGCGCACCATCGCACTGTCATCGTCAAAGAGGAAATTGGCGACCGCCTTTGTCAGTTCGGTCTTTCCAACACCCGTGGGCCCAAGAAAGAGAAAAGACCCAAGTGGGCGGTTTTCATCGTTGAGCCCAGCACGCGCACGGCGTACCGCGTTCGATAGCGCACGGATCGCTGTGGATTGCCCGACAACACGCGCACTGAGTTCTTCTTCCATGCGCAAAAGTTTTTCTCTTTCTCCTTCGAGCATCTTGGAGGTCGGAATGCCCGTCCAGCGTTCGACAACGCTTGCGATCTGTTCGGGACGCACGGCTTCTTCAACCATCATGGTATCGGTGGCCTCTTGCGATTCCGCCACGTCCAGTGCCTTTTCCAATTGAGGAATGACACCGTAGGAAAGCTCCCCGGCACGGGCCAGATTCCCTTCGCGTTTCGCAATCTCTAATTCTGCACGTGCCTTGTCCAGCTGTTCTTTAAGATCACGCGCGCCTGCAAGCTTATCGCGCTCCGCCTGCCATTTTGCGGTCAGGAAGGCGCTTTTCTCCTGCAGATCGGATAAATCACGTTCGAGATCCTGAAGACGATCCTTGGATGCAGCATCTTTTTCCAACCGGAGCGCCTCTGCTTCAATCTGCTTTTGCAGTATCTCGCGATCCAACGCGTCAAGTTCTTCAGGTTTGCTGTCCACTTCCATACGAAGTCGGCTTGCCGCCTCATCAACCAAATCGATAGCTTTGTCTGGCAAAAACCGGTCTGTAATGTATCGATGTGATAATGTTGCAGCGGAGACAAGCGCGCTGTCAGTGATCCTGACACCGTGATGCAATTCGTATTTTTCCTTGATCCCGCGTAGAATACTGACGGTATCTTCGATCGTTGGTTCGCTCACGGTCACCGGTTGGAAACGCCGCGCGAGAGCTGCGTCTTTTTCAACGTATTTGCGGTATTCCTTCAATGTTGTGGCCCCGATACAATGCAACTCCCCCCGCGCCAGTGCAGGTTTGATCAAGTTCGCGGCATCCATGGCGCCATCCGCCTTTCCAGCGCCCACCAAGGTGTGCATTTCATCAATGAACAAAATTATCTCACCCGCAGCCGCAGATATTTCAGTCAGTATTGATTTAAGCCTTTCTTCGAATTCACCACGATATTTCGCACCCGCGATCAGGGCGCCCATATCAAGTGACATAAGCCGTTTGTTGCGCAAGGACTCCGGCACATCTCCATTGATAATGCGAAGCGCCATTCCCTCTGCAATCGCTGTTTTTCCAACACCTGGCTCTCCAATGAGGACCGGGTTATTTTTCGTGCGTCGCGAAAGAACCTGCATCGCGCGGCGAATTTCGTCATCGCGCCCGATAATGGGATCTATTTTGCCCAAGCGCGCGGCTTCGGTCAGATCTTGTGCATATTTTTCAAGGGCTTCATAACCATCTTCCGCATTCTGGCTGTCTGCTGTGCGGCCTTTTCGCACTTCTTCAATGGCCCCGTTCAAGCTTTGCGCAGAGACACCTCCCCGCTCCAATGCCGCTTTCGCCGAGGATTTCACAAGCGAAAGTGCGGTCAGCAGTCGTTCAACCGGAACAAATTGATCCTTTGCTTTGCCGGCGAGCTTTTCAGCCTCTGCAATGACCTTTGCCGTGGCGCCGTCCAACACAATTTGCACATTGTCGCCGGTAATCTTGGGCAATTTGGCAACTTCTGACTCGCTGTGCTCGCGCACGCGTGCCACATCGCCACCTGCACGTGCGATCAAGTTGGATGACAATCCTTCAGGGTCATCCAATAGCGCCTTGAGAATATGTATGGGTTCCAGCCGCTGGTGATCTTCGCGCAAGGCAATTGTCTGAGCGGCCTGTATGAACCCGCGCGCACGGTCCGTGAACTTTGTTAAGTCCATGGTTTTCTCCTTTTCTAAGCACCCAGTTTTTTCAACACCTGCCCATGCAGCATGTCATTTTGGGCCTTCTCAGCAGATATGGGAAGGCAAATTTGCCGCGTCAAGATCCGATTGTATCGCCCATTTATAAAAAATTAATCAAAACGACTATACTTATATCCGAAAGTGTCGTACATCCATCATAAGGGGTAGCTGCATAACTTAGGGGTAAGTAAAATGATCGTTACGGGTTATAAAATTGTTTCTTCGGACTATGCTCGACTAGATGGGGTGAAGAAAGCCGTTTTTCTCTTGGAAACTGACAAGGGCGTTGTGAATTTAGAATGTTCTGTGAACTGCGAAGTCGGCAGCGAAGCGGAATTAACCACGCGGCTCCTTATGGATGCGAAACGCCAACTGGAACGGATGCCGGGATATCGGAACAGGGAAAAAACGGTCTCTTTTCGAATCGCCGGTCCAACACAGAAAATCAGCCTCGTTGCTTGACCTCCCAAGCGTCTCATGACAGACGCGGGACATCAACAACGGAAATCGGTTCATGAACGATAAACTGATTGTGGCGATGGATGTCCCAAATGCGCTGGCGGGTTTGGAATTGGCAAAAACGCTCGGCGATTCAATAAGTTTTTACAAAATTGGGCTCGGGATGCTGACCAGTGGCGGATTGGCTCTGGCCAATGAATTAAAACTGGAGCACGGCAAGCGTATTTTTTTGGACATGAAGCTTTTCGATATAGGCGCCACAGTAGAACACGCAGTGCGGGGCATTGCCCAATACGATATTGATTTTCTAACCGTTCACGGCGATCCCCATGTTGTGCGCGCTGCCAAAGAAGGCGCTTCCAAAAGCAACATGAAAATCTTGGCTGTAACAATCCTGACCTCACTTGACCGTGACGATCTGGACGCAAACCTCATGAAGACAGGCGATATCCGTCATCTGGTCATCGAAAGGGCCGAACGCGCGTTTGAGGCGGGAGCGGATGGTGTTATCGCGTCTCCACAGGAAGCCGGTTTGATTAGGGCACTCTCTTCTGCGAAGAAAAAACTGATTGTGACACCGGGCGTACGTCCAAAAGGGGCGGCCTTGGGCGATCAGAAACGAATCGCCACCCCCGCTGAAGCCATTGCAAACGGTGCTGATCATATCGTCGTTGGACGCCCTATCTGGCAATCCAATGATCCGAGGCAAGCAGCACAGTCAATTCTTCAAGACATCCGCGACGCCAGCACCGACCGCTGAAGGGAATCCCAGAACAAAATACAGTCGTCAGTTAAAAGGCTCTATGGCCCAAAACTGCTTTCCTGTGCGATGCAAAAGCCATCAGGAAGGTGGCGTAGCGCAGACGCTGATATTGGGATGCTTCGCCTTAGCCTGACTTACTACGAAATTCTGAAATATCTAGCATTTCCAGAACTTTACGCTCAACATCCTCCGCCCCGAGGCCTGCTTGCGCGTACATGTCTTTGGCGCTTGCCTGATCAATGAATTCGTCTGGCATTACCATTGATCTAAACCGAAATCCGCGATCAAAGACTGCCTGCTCCGACAAAAACTGCATGACGTGGGATCCAAATCCCCCAACGGAACCTTCTTCAATGGTGATCATCCCATCGTGACGGGTAGCAAGATCAAGAATCATATCCTTGTCCAAAGGCTTGGCAAAACGTGCATCTGCAACTGTTGGGGTGATCCCTCTTGCCTGAAGTTTTTCGCAAGCCTTCAAAACATCTCCCAAACGCGTCCCAAAAGACAGGATGGCAATTCCGCGCCCTTCTTGGATAAGTCGCCCTTTTCCAATCTGAAGGGGTTGACCAACTTCTGGTAACTCTACGCCCTCACCTTCGCCACGGGGATATCGAAAGGCGATGGGCCCTGCATCATAAGCGGCCGCCGTTGCCACCATATGGACAAGCTCCGCCTCATCCGCCGCGGCCATAACAACCATTCCCGGAAGATTGGCGAGGTAGGCGATGTCGAAGCTTCCCGCATGTGTTGCCCCATCCGCGCCAACATACCCCGCGCGATCAATTGCAAAACGCACAGGCAATCCCTGAAGTGCAACATCATGGACGATCTGATCATATCCACGCTGAAGAAACGTCGAATAAAGCGCACAAAAGGGTTTCATCCCGCCAGCCGCCAGACCGGCCGAAAAAGTCACACCGTGTTGTTCGGCAATCCCCACGTCAAAGCAACGCGAGGGATAGCGGTCTGCAAAAAGGTTCAGACCAGTGCCGTCTGGCATTGCCGCCGTCACAGCACAAATTTTTTCGTCTTTCGCCGCCTCTTTCAGCAGCGCATCTGCAAAAACCCGCGTGTAGGACGGGGCATTAGAGACGGGCTTTTCCTGTTTTCCTGTCAGCACATCAAAGCGCGCCGTGGCATGACCTTTGTCGCGGGCGGCTTCGGCGGGGGCATAACCTTTGCCTTTTTTGGTCAAAACATGAATCAGCATTGGACCGGTCGCACGGTCTTTGACCGTGCGCAGAACGGGCAGCAATTGATCCATATCATGCCCGTCAATCGGCCCAAGATAGGAAAACCCCAAGGCTTCAAAAAGTGTTCCGCCGACAGCCATACCCTTCAGCATATCTTTTGCGCGCCGCGCGCCTTCTTGAAAAGGTTCCGGCAGAAAACTGATTGCCCCTTTTGCCACTGCTTTCAAATCCTGAAAGGGCGCACCGGCATAAAGTTGCGAGAGATAAGATGACAAAGCCCCAACGGGGGGCGCAATGGACATTTCGTTGTCGTTCAAAATGACGAACAAGCGTTTTTTCAGGTGGCCTGCGTTGTTCATCGCCTCATAAGCCATGCCCGCACTCAATGACCCGTCCCCGATGACAGCTATGGCGTCACCATGACCCGTCTCGCAAGCACCACCCAAATCGCGCGCCACAGCAAAGCCCAAAGCTGCACTGATTGAGGTGCTGGAATGGGCCGCACCAAAGGGATCATAGGGGGACTCACTGCGCTTCGTGAACCCGCTCAAACCATCTTTTTGACGCAAAGTTCCCATGCGATCCCGCCGACCTGTCAGAATTTTATGCGGATAACATTGATGGCTAACGTCCCAGATCAATTTATCTTTGGGCGTGTCAAACACAGCGTGGAGCGCAACAGTTAATTCCACTACGCCAAGACCTGCCCCCAGATGCCCGCCGGTCTGTGACACCGCGGCAATGGTTTCCTGACGAAGTTCATGGGCAATCTGCACAAGATCTTGGTCGCCAAAGCGCTTCAGATCAGATGGAAAGCTAATCTGGTCCAACAAAGGTGTATGGGGGCGGTGCGGCATCCTGAGCTTCCCTTACGTCTAACTGTCGCGCGAAATAATGAATTTTGCGCAATCCTTCAAGACATCGGACCCTTTGCCTAGTGGGGACACCGCGTCGCAGGCTGTTTCAATCAGGGATTTTGCACGCGCTTTGGCACCATCAAGTCCCAAAAGTGACACAAAAGTTGCTTTTCCAGCAGTTTCATCTTTGTGAAGTCGCTTTCCCGCCTTTTCAGGATCCCCCTCAACATCAAGAATGTCGTCGGCAATTTGAAATGCCAGTCCCACCGCATCCGCATAAATGCAAAGCGGTTGCGGATCGCCGCCCCCCAAGATCGCACCACTTGTGGCGGACCAGCGGAACAAGGCACCCGTTTTCCCGTTTTGTAGGGCGGTTATATCTTCAAGTGTCAGAGGACTTTCTGCGGTTTCCGCCGCTATGTCGAGCGCCTGCCCAAGGACCATCCCTTCGCATCCAGATGCCTTTGCCAATCCCAAAGCGAGCTCGCACCTGATCGCCGCATCTGGGCTGGTTGCGGCATTCAAAACCAATTCAAACCCCAAGGATTGCAGAGCGTCACCTGCAAGGACTGCGGTCGCTTCATCCCATTTTTTGTGGATCGTCGGTAGACCGCGCCGTAAATCATCATCATCCATACAAGGCATATCATCATGCACCAGCGAATAGGCATGAATCGCCTCAATCCCCGAGGCAGGCCAGACCGATTGGGAAAGGGGAATATCATAAAGGGCTGCACTTTTGACAACCAGAAAGGCGCGCAACCGCTTTCCCCCATTCATCGCATGGCGCATGGCGTGTACGACTGGAACCTCTTGTCGACCGACCAGCGCCGCATCGAGATGGCGTTGTATGACGTGACTGTTTTCCTCGAGGGCACTCAGAAACATTTACAATCCGTCGACCGGCTTTAATCCGATGGTCCCGTCGCCGTCCTGAGTGATCAGAGCGACCTTTTCTTCGGCCTCTTTAAGTTTTGTTTGGCAGCGCTGTTTCAACTGTGCACCCCGTTCATAAAGCGCGATGGACTGTTCAAGGGGAACGTCGCCACGTTCCAGATCACCCACGACTTTTTCCAATTCGCGCATGGCATCTTCAAAGCTCATCTCGTCAACAGGCGTCTCTGTCATTTTGCAACCTCACAAAGTGTTTCAACGTGGGCTTTGACAGAAGCCGCCAAAGCAGGAAGATCATAGCCGCCTTCAAGCACGGAGACCAGCCTGCCCTTGGCATGTTTTGCCGCCACATTCGAAAGTTTGCGGGTCAGCCAGACAAAATCGTCTTCGCTCCAGTTCAATTCGGCCAAAGGATCCGCACGGTGGGCGTCAAACCCCGCCGAGATAAACAGAAATTCAGGAGCAAATGCTTCAAGTCTCGGCAATACTTCCCGTTCGTAAATGCCACGCATGTGAAAACCATCACTGCCCGGAGGAAGCGGGACATTCATTATGTTGTCATGTGCGCCCCGTTCGTGCGGCGAACCCGTTCCGGGCCAAAGCGGTGATTGATGGGAGGTGATCGTCAAAGCACGCGGTTCATGCCACAAAAGATCCTGCGTGCCATTGCCGTGATGGACATCAAAATCCACGACAGCAACGCGGGAAAGCCCATGATAATCCAGCGCATGTTTCACGCCCAGCGCGACATTGCCAAAAAAACAAAATCCCATTGCAGTTTCTTTTTCTGCGTGATGACCCGGGGGACGCACAGCAACAAAAGCATTTTGCGCAGTCTGCGACAGGACAAGATCGACCGCTTGCAGCACCCCACCCGCTGCGCGAAGTGCCGCTTGAAAGGATCCGGGTGACAGATGCGTATCTCCATCGATTGAGGCCCAACCATTGTCTGGGACCGCGGCTTCAATTTTCTCGATATATGTGATGGGGTGGAGGGTAGCGATGACTTCTTTATGGGCCAATTCAGCCTCAACACGGATCAGGTCTAGCGAATTCAGCGCATCGTGGATATATTCCAGTCTTGCCACTTGCTCCGGATGCCCGGGGGGTGTCACGTGATGAAGGCAGTCATCATGTGTGATAAGCGCTGTTTTCATCCCATCCTCTTAGAGTGCCAACGGAAAACTTTTTGAAAGCCTATGAAACCGCAGCATCATACGCAATATGAACTTCCAAAAAGAAGCACGTCAGACAGGGCACCTTCGCTCAGGTCCAAACTTGTCCAAGAGGCAACGGGGATTATAGCAGCCCTTGCGCCTTAACATCCGCAAGAGTTTTGTCCAATGCCGCAACCGCACGTTCAATGAGCAAATCGATTTCAGATTCCGAAATAATCAACGGCGGAGAGATAACCATCCGATCCCAAACGGCCCGCATGACCAGATTGGAAGAAAAACAATGATCTCTGCAGATGAGACCAACCGTACCAGCTTCGGCTTTGAATGGCGCACGGGTTTCTTTATGTGGGGTCAATGCAAGAGACCCCATCAGGCCGATCACCTTTGCTTCACCGACCAACGGATGATCAACCAGCTGTTCCCATTTTTCTTTGAGATAGGGCGCGGTCGTGTCGCGCACTTTGTCGACAATACCCTCTTCTTCAAGGATGCGCACGTTTTCATTTGCAACCGCCGCGGCGACAGGATGGCTGGCATAGGTATAGCCGTGGTTGAATTCGTCCCGCCCCAGAACATCGGCAACCTCATCGCTGATGATTGATCCGGCGATGGGTTGATAGCCGGAACTCATCCCTTTGGCGATGGTCATGATATCTGGTCGAATATCCAGCGTTTGGCTTCCAAACCAATTTCCTGTCCGTCCAAACCCACAAATCACCTCGTCGGCAATCAGTAGAATTTCATGCGCGTCACAGATCCGCTGTATTTCTGGCCAATAGGTGCTTGGCGGCACGATCACGCCACCCGCCCCTTGCACAGGTTCAGCGATAAAGGCGGCAATGCGGTCTTCGCCATAGAAATGAATTGCTGCCTCAAGTTTCTGTGCCGTCGCCTTGCCAAAGTCTTCTGGCGTCATATCCCCGCCAAAAGACCACCAATCTGGATGTTCAATATGGTGGATATCGGGGATGGGCAGTCCACCCTGAGAATGCATCGCCGTCATTCCCCCGAGGGAGCCACCGCCCATTGTTGATCCATGGTAGGCATTTCTGCGGCTGATGATGATTTTCTTATTTGGTTTGTCTTTTAGGGCCCAGTACTGACGGACGATACGGATATTGGTGTCATTGGCCTCAGACCCGGAACTGCCGTAAAACACATGGTTAAGATCCCCGGGCGCAATCCGCGCGAGCCGTTCAGAAAGCTCAATTACAGGAATATGTGTGGTTTGAAAAAACGTGTTGTAATAGGGAAGCTCCGCCATTTGACGAGCGGCCACATCGGCCAGTTCTTTGCGCCCATAGCCAATGTTCACGCACCAAAGACCTGCCATACCATCCAAAAGCTGATTGCCCTCTGTGTCAGTAATAAACACGCCCTCTGCACCCGTGATGACGCGCGCGCCTTTTTTGCCAAGTGCGTTGTTGGCTGAAAAGGGTTGCACATGGTGCGCGGCATTACGGCGTTGCAATTCTTCGGTAGGAAATGCGTTTGTTGCAATATTCATGGGAGGCCTTTCGCAAAGAAAAGAAATAACGGACGGTGCTTTCACTTGGTCCAGAATATGATCAAATTCTAAGTTGTCAATGAAATAGGGCGGTATTTACTTACCCATTATGGAGCTTTTGATTTGATCAATTCCTTGGGTTACATCTGCAAGGATAGCCTCCGAAGCTTTCTGCGGGTTTCCAGCAGTCATCGCTGCAAGCGTTTCTTTGTGCTGATCCGTCAGACCCAGAGTTCCCACCCGTCCACAAACAACCCGCAATGAAGGTCCGTATCGCAGCCAAAGACTATCTGCCACCGCCTCCAGTATTGGGGCGTCAGCCAAACGGTAAAGTTCGCTGTGAAACTGATAGTTCTTTCGCAAATATTGATTTATGTCGCCCGTCTTGATTGCGCGATCGAGATCAGAATCAATGCGGGTGAGCCGCGCGATATCCTCTTTGCCCGCTCGCTCAGCTGCAAGAAAGATCAGCCTAGGTTCAAGAGTTTGACGCAAGAAATAAAGCTCCGTCATATTCTTATCGCTGAGCACTGGTACGATGATACGACGATTGCCCTGAAAATTCAGTGCCCCTTCAGAGGTCAAGCGCCGGATGGCTTCACGCACAGGCGTCATACCGGCATCAAGCCGTTCCACAAGCCCTTGGATTGTTACGGCCTGTCCCGGGGCAATTTCCCCAAAAAGGATCAAATCTCTAAGTTTGCGGTACACCACTTCGTGTACAGGTATGTTGGTCTGAAGGGTCATTGGTTCTTTTACCGCAGGCTGTTATTGCTCATTTGTTGAGACGACCTTAAAACGAGTTTGAAAAAAGCACCAGTAAACTTCTTTGTTGGGATCCATAGAATGAAGCGTATTTTTGAAGATATTGCCTACACGGGTGCACCCGTTCAAAATTGCTTTTGGAATGTCACAGCGCCAAGTCGCGAATTTCAAACACTTGGTGCCGATCAAAGCTGCGATGTGGCCATTGTTGGGGCCGGTTTCACCGGGATTTCCGCAGCCTATCACTTGGCAAAGAACGGGGTGTCGGTCATTTTGCTGGATGCCGAAACGCCGCTCTTTGGTGCAACGGGGCGCAATGGCGGGTTTTGTTGCTTGGGGGGCAGCAAGGCAAGCGATGCGGGGCTGGACCGCCTTTTTGGCAAAAATGAACGACTGTTGTTTCGCCAAGCGGAAAAAGAAGCGGTGGGATTGGTGAGAGGGTTACTTGAAACCAACGCAATTGATGCAGACACCCATTCATCAGGCGAAACACAACTTGCCCATCGTCCCAAAGATTCTGCTGAAATGGCGGAGACAAAAGCCACCATATTGCAAAACTATGGGGTGGAGGCGACATATCATCCAAAAGAAGAACTCATGCAGTTGGGTCTTGGCGGACCTTTCTTTGGCGCGCTGACCACGCCGCTCGGCTTTGCGCTGAACCCGCGAAAATACGCAACAGGCCTTCTAGAGGCAGCCATTGAAAACGGGGTAAAAGTTTACGCGCATTCGCCCGTGATCAAAATTGAACGGAACCCACGCGGATATGATCTGCGTACCCCTGTCTCAACACTGCGCGCCGAAAAAATAATCATCGCCACCAATGGATATTCGAGCGAAGACCTGCCCGACTGGATGCGGTCGCGCTTTATGCCGGTACAATCGTCCATCATCCTCACGCGACCGCTGAAAGAGGACGAGCTTAACGCGCAAGGATGGACCAGTGATCAAATGGCTTATGATACACGAAAACTCTTGCATTATTTCCGTCTCTTGCCTGACAGAAGGTTCCTTTTCGGGATGCGGGGGGGGCTTTTTGCCACGCAGGGTGAACGTAAGATGATCGAAAGAGAAATTCGCGCGAATTTCAACGCCATGTTCCCAGCTTGGTCAGGCGTTGAAATAGAGCACGAATGGTATGGTCTATTGTGCCTCAATCGGTCCAAAACGCCCTATGTCGGCGCCATTCCGGACATGCCGGGCGCCTTTGCTGGGTTTGGATATCACGGCAACGGTGTGGGCATGGGCAGCTATGCCGGAGCCTTATTGGCGGATTTGGCGCGGGGCGTGGTACCTGAGCGCCCATACCCTCAAGCCATGCGCACTGTTCCTAAGCGTTTTCCGCTTGGTCCCTATCGACGCCATCTGATGCGTCCTCTGTATCAATGGATGGCGTGGCAGGATCGGTAAGATGGTTCATGGCCCGCGTTTTGGCGCCTTCGATGCCCAGCTGGGCTTCACGCCATATGATAATGAAACCCGCTGACACCACGATGGCCACCCCGATCAGCATCTGCAGGCTTGGGATTTCACCAAACACCACATATCCCACCATCAACGCAAATAGGATTGAAGAGTATTCAAAGGGTGCCACAACAGAGGCCGGCGCGTAACGATAAGAAAGCGTGAGACAAATCTGCCCGACACCCGCGCAAATGCCGCATCCGATCAAAAGCACTGCCTGTGCTGGCGACAGAGCCACCCATCCAAAGACGGATGTCAATGCCGCAAGAAAGGTCGAGGTCGCGGCAAAATAAAAGGCGATCGCAGCGGGATGTTCATCGCGCACAAGGCGGCTGATCTGAATTTGCGCCGACGCATTGCAAAATGCGGCCATCAAAACAATCGCCGCGCCAATGGCAACTGCATTATCCGCATCCGGATCAAAAAAGACTGTCAATCGGGGTTCCACAATGATCGCAACCCCCAAGATACCCAGCAAAACAGCACTCACTCGAAACATCTTGACCTGTTCACCCAAGAGCCAGATTGCCAAAAGCACGGTCAACAGGGGGGCGGCATAGCCAATCGCGGTGATTTCAGGCAGAGGCAGAAACGTCAGAGCAGCAAAATTCAGGCTTAATGCGCCAGTTCCGAAAAGACTGCGCCAAAAATGCCCTTTCACGGATTTCACCCTAAGCCCAATGGACAGCTCTGATCTGCTGATCAACCATGCAACGACCACAAAAAGTACAACACCAGAGCGCACAAAAACAGCTTGTCCGGTTGGCACTTCTCCAGCCGTTGCCTTTACCATTGCAAACATGGCGACAAAGAAGATCACCGCAAATAGCCGAAATATTATGCCCTTAATTGGCTCCATCCGGACCCCGATTCCAAACTCTGAGGGTCCATTGCGCCCTTATTCAGAGGATGGCAAGACCCAACTGGGGCGCACGTAATGGCAAGTATAACCGTTTGGAATACGTTCCAGATAATCCTGATGTTCTGGCTCTGCTTCCCAGAAATCCCCAACCGGTTCGACCTCGGTCACCACTTTGTCCGGCCAGAGCCCGCTGGCATCCACATCTTTGATGGTGCGCTCTGCTTCGGTTTTCTGAGCATCATTTTCAAAATAAATCGCCGAACGATAGGAAAGTCCGCGATCATTGCCCTGCCGGTTTAATGTGCTTGGGTCATGGATCTGAAAAAAGAATTCCAAAAGTTTCCTGTAGCTGATCTGGTCGGGATCAAAGATGACTTCGATCCCCTCTGCATGGGTACCATGGTGGCGGTATGTTGCGTTTGGCACATCCCCTCCGGTATAGCCGACACGGGTGGACAAAACACCGGGCATCTTGCGGATTAAATCCTGCATTCCCCAAAAACATCCCCCCGCAAGGACCGCACGTTCGCTCATCTGATATCCTCCACTTGATCTAGGTAGGCACCATACCCTTCACTTTCCATATCATCACGATGGATAAATCGTAAGGAGGCCGAATTAATGCAATAGCGCAGCCCCCCCCGATCCCGTGGGCCATCGGGAAAAACATGACCTAAATGGCTGTCTCCATAAAGGCTGCGCACCTCAGTGCGCACCATACCATGGCTGGAGTCGCGCAACTCTTTGACATGGGCATCTTCGATCGGCTTTGTGAAGCTCGGCCAACCACATCCGCTTTCATATTTATCGGAGGAGGCGAACAAAGGTTCCCCGGACACAATGTCCACATAAAGCCCCGGTTCTTTGTTATAAAGAAGTTTTCCCGTTCCGGGCCGTTCAGTCCCGCTTTTCTGGGTAACCCAAAACTCCTCATCACTCAGCGCCGCGATGACATCGGGATTGCGTTCGTATTTGGCCATGCAGAGATCCTTTATTTTCCACCCTTCATAATTTGGAGCAATTCTGAGGAAATTAAAGGGGGAAATGAGCCATTCTCAAGGGGTAACAAAATCATCCTTTGCATAACCTTGCAAAAAAAGAAGCGCACTGAGGTCTCCGAAATTGATCTTCACATCACATTGCGCCGCAACCGCCGGCTTTGCATGTAATGCAACGCCTGTTCCTGCAAGGGTTAACATCCCGAGATCATTCGCCCCATCGCCAACGGCAATCACATCTGCAACTGTGATGCCAAGCCTTTTAGTAAGATCTTTGAGAGCGGTGACTTTTGCCTCCTTACCAAGGATTGGATAAGCCACGCTGCCTGTCAGAATGTTATCCTCAATGATCAATTTATTTGCACGATGTTCGTCAAATCCAAGATGTGCCGCAACTTGGGCACTAAAGGCCGTGAACCCGCCAGAAACCAAAGCCGCATATGCGCCATGCGCCTTCATCGTCGCCAAAAGCACATCGCCGCCTGTAACATAAGTGATCCGGTCTCTGAGAACCTCATCAATGATGCTTTCCGGCTTTCCCGAGAGCAACGCAACGCGTTCTCGAAGTGCATCTGAAAAATCAAATTCCCCATTCATTGCGCGTGCTGTGATGGCTTTGACCGATTCCCCGACCCCTGCCACATCAGCCAATTCATCGATACATTCCTGCGCGATCATGGTGCTGTCCATATCTGCGATCAACAGCGTTTTGCGCCGATTGCCGGCTGACTGAAGAACAAGGTCAACCCCCATCGCCTGACAGCTTTGCCAAACCGTATCAAGGTTATCCGGTTGTCTGCTCAGCGCAAATTCTGCCGCCTCATCTGGGGCCAACCAATCCACGCTCCCGCCGCCCCACGCATTGCTGATATTTTCGACAAGCATGCCGTCCAACATTCCGGGTTGGGCAATCATTGAAATGACGTACATGGGCGGCTCTTTCTTTCTTGGTAGTTTTAGATACTCTTGGCGCAAAATAATACGAATGTCACGCGGCTAATCCGTACGCACGCGTTAAACCAAAGAGAGCAACAGCAAAAAGTTTCCGATCATAAACCTGATCACGAGAAATTTTATGACAGAGGCGCTCTTTGCAAAAAAATCCTCTTGTCTGCGCCTGATTACATCTTTAACACGAGCGGTGGGACACCCCTCCCCAACGAGGGGCATTTATCTGGAAGGATAGTCAAATGAGCATTCAGAAACCGGCAACGCGGCCGGCCAATCCGCGTTTTTCTTCTGGCCCTTGCGCCAAAATCCCCACATTTAATCTTTCTCTGCTACAAAGTGCCGCTTTGGGGCGGTCTCATCGTGCTGCGCCAGGCAAGGCGAAACTGAAAGCAGCGATTGACGGAACGCGCGATATCCTTGGCATTCCGCAAGACTATAAAATCGCGATTGTTCCCGCCTCTGATACGGGTGCGGTTGAAATGGCGCTTTGGTCTCTGTTAGGCGCGCGCAAAGCAACGCTGCTGGCATGGGAAAGCTTTGGCGCAGGATGGGTCACAGACGTTGTAAAGCAATTGAAAATTGACGCGGATGTCCACACCGCCGACTACGGCGATATCGTCGATATGGACCGAATTGATTATGACACCGATGTTGTTTTCACTTGGAATGGAACGACCTCAGGCGTGCGGGTGAAAAACGGCGATATGATTCCCGCGGACAGAGACGGGTTAACCATTTGTGACGCGACCTCTGCGGCTTTTGCGATGGATTTACCTTGGGACAAGCTCGATGTGACAACCTTTAGCTGGCAAAAAGTCCTTGGCGGCGAGGCCGCGCATGGCATGTTGATCCTCAGCCCACGCGCCGTTGAGCGCCTTGAAACCTATACTCCCGCATGGCCCCTGCCAAAGATTTTTCGCCTGACCAAAGGGGGCAAACTTATCGACGGAATTTTCCATGGGGAAACGATCAACACCCCTTCAATGCTTGCAGTGGAAGACTACCTCGTGGCGCTTGACTGGGCGCGTTCTGTTGGCGGGCTCAATGGGCTGATCGCGCGCGCTGATCGCAATACAGCAGCGATTGATGCATTTGTGAAGGAGCATGATTGGATCGACTTTCTTGCCGTTGATCCGTCAATACGGTCAAATACCTCCGTTTGTTTGCGCTTTAATGACACCCGCATCGGCGATGCCAGTGCATTTGCTAAATCCGTGACCAAAAGGCTCGAGGGCGAAGGCGTTGCATTTGACATCGGGGCCTACCGTGATGCGCCGGCTGGGTTGCGCATCTGGTGTGGCGGCACTGTTGAAACCTCTGATATCGAGGCCATGTTGCCCTGGCTTGCTTGGGCTTTCGAAAGCGAAATTGCCGCACAAACTGTCGCCGCCTGAACCCCAAAATCCATATCCATTATTTCAAAAGGAGCGCCACCAATGGCCCCCAAAGTACTTGTTTCTGACAAACTTTCTCCCACGGCTGTCCAAATTTTCCGAGATCGCGGAATTGATGTCGATTTTGAACCGGACCTGGGAAAAGACAAAGATCGCCTGCTTGCGGTGATTGATCAATATGACGGGCTTGCGATCCGTTCGGCCACAAAAGTCACCGAAAAAATCCTGAATGCGGCGACCAAACTTAAGGTGGTCGGACGTGCAGGGATCGGTGTCGATAATGTGGACCGCAACGCCGCCAGCAAAAACGGTGTGATCGTCATGAACACGCCCTTTGGCAATATGATCACCACTGCCGAACATGCGATTGCTATGATGTTTGCCGTCTCACGGCAAATCCCCGAGGCCAGCGCATCCACCCATGCGGGCAAATGGGAAAAATCCCGCTTTATGGGGGTGGAACTGACGGGCAAAACGCTTGGCGTAATCGGTGCGGGCAATATCGGTGGCATTGTGTGTGACCGTGCGCGCGGTTTGAAAATGAAGGTCCTCGCCTATGATCCCTATCTTAGCGAAGAAAAGGCAGAGCGCATGGGGGTGGAGAAAGTGACGCTCGAGGCGTTGCTCGAACGCTCTGATTTTATCACTCTGCACGTACCTTTGACGGATCAGACCCGTAACATCCTTAGCCGTGAAAACCTTGGTAAAACAAAAGAAGGCGTACGGATCATCAATTGCGCGCGGGGCGGATTGGTCGATGAAGACGCGCTTGCAGACCTCCTAAAATCAGGGCATGTGGCGGGCGCCGCCTTTGACGTTTTTGCCGAAGAACCTGCCACAAGCAACCCTCTCTTCAATTTGCCAAACGTGGTCTGCACACCGCATTTGGGTGCAGCCACCACAGAAGCACAGGAAAACGTCGCCTTACAGATCGCCGAACAGATGTCAGATTATCTTTTGACAGGTGCTGTGAGCAATGCGTTGAACATGCCCTCTGTCACCGCAGAAGAAGCCAAGGTTATGGGCCCTTGGCTGAAACTGTCGGGACATTTAGGCGGTTTTATCGGGCAGATGACCGACGAACCAGTCAAAGCAATCAACATCCTTTATGATGGTTCCGTGTCAGATATGAACCTTGAGGCACTTAATTGTGCAGTGATCGCCGGCATCATGAAACGGTCAAATCCGGATGTGAACCTTGTCAGCGCTCCATTTATCGCCAAAGAGCGCGGCATTCAAATTTCCACCACAAATCAGGACAAATCCGGCGCATTTGATGGATACATCAAGGTAACTGTTGTGACAGAGGCCCGAGAACGGTCGATTGCAGGAACCGTGTTCAGCGATGGCAAACCGCGCTTCATCCAGATCAAAGGAATCAATATTGACGCGGAAATCGGGGCACATATGCTTTATACCACGAACAAAGATGTTCCCGGGGTCATTGGAACGCTCGGTCAGATCATGGGATCCAACGGCGTAAATATCGCGAATTTTACATTGGGACGCGCCCAAGAAGGGGGCGAAGCGATTGCACTGCTTTATGCAGACCATCCGCTGCAGCAAAAAGTGCTGGATGATCTCGCTGCCACCGGAGTTTTTCAGCAGATCAAACCGCTTGAATTTGACGTCAATTAGGCCGCGCCACTTGCCTTTTGCGCCTGTGTGAAACGATGCAGGCGGTTATATTTTCTGCTCAGTGCCGTGGCGTATTAAAAAATTGATTGGCAGGCCGGGCGCAGAAAGAG
>Ga0129342_1000261_pt1 | contig 21319 bp, 17 predicted proteins | sample CPBDNA_5_FD_94426 | JGI IMG/M metagenome (GOLD analysis project Ga0129342, IMG submission 94426) | Freshwater to marine salinity gradient microbial communities from Chesapeake Bay, USA - CPBay_Sum_15_0.2_DNA | ecosystem: Environmental > Aquatic > Marine > Coastal | place: USA: Chesapeake Bay...
CAGAAGGAAGGTAAAAAAAATGAACATCAACTCCAGAAAGAGACGTAACGGTATCGTGAATATATTCAGGGTCAGCAGCCCAAGCAAAATCATGAACTTTTGGAGCATAAAACCTCCAAGTAAAATTTTTGTCGTTAGCTTCAATAAGTTTTTTTGAATATCCATGTCCAACTTCCTTGGCGTTTTGCAAGTAACCAGTTCCACCAACAACATAGTTTTTATTAATAGTAATGTTAACAGTATAGTTACCCCAGACACCATGAAACTCTCTTCCTATGTAAGGGTTAGGATGCCAGCCTTCATAATCATATTCAGCTAATTTAGGATACCACTGTGTCATGGTTAAATCGACACCTTCTTTGTTTAGTTTTCCAGAGCGCCGTATTTGCAAAGGAACCTGTCCTGTAAAATACATTTTTAATTCTGTTTTTTCTCCAGGAAGCAGAACAGAGTCGAGAGTTACTAACAAAATGGTTTCAATTTCCTTGAACTCAACATTCTTGCCATCTTGTTTCAAAGACACAACAGAAAGATCTCCAAAATCCTTCTTTTCAAGACCAAAAATTCTTTCACCAACTCTTCTGTCAGGGTCTTGAATTGTTCTAGAACGAACGTCCATTTGACTTCCTGGTTTAAAAGCATTAAAAAATAAATGATAATAAACCTTGTTGATGGTGTCGGGAGAGTTGTTTGTGTATATGATTTTTTGATGACCTTTGAATGTAAAATCAGAAACATCCATTTCGATATCCATAAAATAATCTGCTTGCTGCTGCCAGGCGCCTTGCGCGGACAGTAGAAGTGGCAAGAAAAACAAAATAAAAGAAGTTTTTTTCATATTAATTAAATAGTTCATTAAAAGAATAAGATTGGTCAATACGAATGCCTTTATCGGTATTTTTTAAAGAGATAATTTCATTGTGAGCGTCATGTTCTAGAAATAAAAAGTAATTGTTTTCAACAGCCTCTTTTAAAAAAAGCTCTTTTTCTTTCATAGAATCTAAAGGCCTTATATCATAACCCATAACATAAGGAATAGGAATGTGGCTTGAAGTGGGAATTAAATCAGCCGTAAAAACGAGCGTTTTCCCCTTGTAGACAATTTTTGGGATCATTTGTTTTTCAGTATGACCGTTTACAAACAAAACATCAAGGTCGAGATCTTTTTTATAAGCAAAACCTTTATCGTGTTCAGGAACATAATGCAAAGCACCGGAAGATTTAATAGGCTTCAAGTTTTCTTTTAAAAAAGAAGCTTTTTCTCTTGCGTTTGGCTTAGTTGCCCAGGCCCAATGGTTTTTGTTGCTCCAGTATTTAGCATTCTTAAATAAAGGAGAAGAAAAAGCATCGCCTTTTTTTGTAAAACTACCCCCACCACAATGATCAAAATGAAGATGTGTGAAAATAACGTCTGTTACTTCGTCACAAGAAAATCCAGCTTTTTTGATTGAGGAAACCAAGTTAAAATCTCCCCATCGATAATAGTATCCAAAAAACTTTTCTGATTGTTTTGTCCCCATTCCTGTATCAACTAACATTAATCTGTTGCCACTTTCTATAAGCAAGCATCTAGACGCCATTTCTATCATGTTATTTGAATCAGAAGGGTTTGTTTTTTGCCAAATCGACTTGGGAACAACCCCGAACATTGCACCTCCGTCTAGCTTAAAATTTCCAGCTTCTATTGGGAATAAAGTCATAATATAAATATAAAGAATTACTTTATAGTTAGCCTTAAAACAGAACAAACAGAGTTTTGAACAAACCTGTCTTTACTTGTGCTAAACAAAACACTAAGCCAATTGTCTTTTTCGGGGGTGCCTAAAATTAAAAGATCATAACTTGCGGAGATATCGGTAATTGTTTTTAAAGGATCATCGCTCTCAACCATAACCAATTCACTTTTGGACTTGGTTTTTCTTATTAACGATTTTGAATCATTTGATATAGAGGTTTTTTCACCACTTTTTATGCCTTCAGAAACAATATTGAGCAAATAAAGCCTGGCCCCATAAAACGCACACAAATTATCTGCAACATCAATAAAAGCGCTGTTTTTTCTTCCAGGCCTTAAAGCTAACACAACCTTTTCGAAACGCCTTATACCATTGTCTTTATAAAGCGCAAAACTGGAGTTAACGTTTTGTAAGAGCCAGCCAATAGGGTTTCCAACCCAAATTCCTGAACTTGCTCTTCCGTCCCAACCCATTACCAGCCATTTGCATTTACTTTGTCCAGTAATATTTTCTATAGAATTTGCAACATTATGTGTCGAAACACTTTCAAATGTTATATCTGCACCTAAAGAGCTGTTAAGGTTTAAAACTCGTCTTTTTATTGATTCCGATTTGGGCGAGTGAGTGTCAACATCTTCTAAAAAAAGTTGGTTAGGAGCTTCAATTAAGTTCACGGTGTTTATTTTTTTGTTTTTTGAAATAGAACAAGCAATCTCTACAAGGGTTTCAGGGGATTTTTCCTCTCCAAGCAAAGGAATCACTACTTCTGCGTCACTATTAGCAACTTCTTCTAACATGTCTTGTGTTAAAGAAAACCTTGCTTCTGATTTTGAGGACCCTTTAAACAAAAAAGAGAAAACACCATAGTTGAAAATAACACCACTTCTGTCGGTTTTACTTCCGTAAATCATAAATATAATAAAACCTAAAACAAAAACACCAAAAATAGAAATTATTGGCATTATTCCCAAAAAAGCTAACAGGACGATTCCGCTCGAGATTCCAAAAAGCTGAACATACGGATATAAAGGAGACCTAAAAGAAGGGTTATACCATTGTGCGTTGGTTTCTCTTAAAACTATTACAGACAGATAGTTAAAAATAAACATTAAGACCTTAAATGCACTTGCGAGTTTTGCAATTTTAACAACATCTAAAAAAAGAATTGCAATAGCTATCAAAGCAGATGTTGTAATTATTGCAGAAACGGGAGTCATAAACCTTGAGTTTACAGAGCCTAAAAAACTAGGCATAAGCCTGTCTTTTCCCATTGCATAGGGAAACCTAGAAGAAGCTAAAACCCCAGAATTTGCCATGGACAAAAGGGTTATTACTCCAACAGCCCCAGCTACATTTCCTAGGGCGGTTCCTCCGACGGTTTGAAATAAAGTGTATATAGGCTTAATGTCGTTAGACAAAACAGATGCGTCTACATTTCCGACCAAAACAACAGCAACCAAAACATAAATTGCAGTAATTAGAAGCAAAGAGAATATCATTGTTCTAGGAAGGTTTTTTTCAGGATTCTTGATTTCTCCAGCAACTGCAGCAATTTTAGTTACTCCAGCATAAGAAATGTATAAAAAAGCAACACCAGTAATAAAACCAGAACTGCCGTCAATAAACACAGGCGCTAATAAATTTGAGTCAAACGTTCTTGCTCCTAGAAAGATAATTGCAATTAAAGAAAGAATGCTTGTTGATACAACTATAAGCTGAGTTTTTTCAACTTTTTTAACACCAAAAACATTTAACAATAAAATAATTAATAAAGCAATTAAAGCAATTCCTTTTGTTGATGAAGCATCAATCTCAATAAGAACAAATAAATACGCGCTTAAGCCTACTAGAGAAAAAGCGCTTTTTAGAAGAAGCGAAAGCCAAATGCCAATCCCCGCAACAGTACCAAATAAAGGCCCAAAAGCCCGTTCAATATAGACATAAGTTCCTCCAGATTTAGGCATAGCTGTTGCAAGTTCAGACTTAGACAAAACAGCGGGTAATATGCAAAGGGCAGCAACTAAAAAGGCAAGCCATATAGACGAACCGGTTATTCCAACTGCCAAACCAGGCAATACAAATATTCCACTCAGCATCCCTCCAATACTAACAGCGATGGCGCCAGGCAACGACAGTGTCCTTTGAAGCTTTTTCATTACTACTAAAAATAATCTTTTTAAGCAAAAAACCTAATATTAATTATGAAAGATAAAAAACAAAAATTAGTCATTAAGTTTTAGGACGGCCATAAAAGCTTCCTGGGGAATTTCAACTCGACCAACCTGTCTCATTTTTTTCTTTCCTTTTTTTTGTTTTTCTAAAAGCTTTCGTTTTCTGGTTATATCGCCACCATAACACTTTGCAGTAACGTCCTTTCTTAATGCCTTTATGGTTTCTCTTGAAATAATTTTAGCCCCTATAGCCGCTTGAATAGGAATATCAAACTGCTGCCTTGGAATTAATTCACGCAGTTTTTCGCACATTTTTTTTCCGATTGTATAAGCGTTGTCAAAATGAATTAAAGCAGACAAAGCATCAACCGAGCTTCCGTTTAAAAGAAGATCAACCTTAACTAGCTTTGAAGGCCTCATTCCAACAGGGGAGTAATCAAAAGAAGCATATCCCTTAGAAACAGTTTTAAGACGATCGTAAAAATCAAAAACAATTTCTGCAAGAGGCATATCAAAAACAAGCTCAACTCTTTGAGTTGTTAAATAAGTTTGGTTTTTAATCTCCCCTCTTTTTTCAATACAAAGACTCATAACGTTTCCAACGAAATCAGACTTAGTTATAATTGTAGCTTTTATGTACGGCTCTTCAACCCTATCAAGCCCGGAGGGTTCTGGCAAGTCAGAAGGGTTGTTTACTAAAACAGGCACATTAGGTTCTTTTCTGGTAAAAGCATTATAAGAAACATTAGGCACCGTTGTAATTACAGACATATTAAACTCTCGTTCTAGTCTTTCTTGTATAATTTCAAGGTGAAGCATACCTAAAAAACCACATCTAAATCCAAAACCTAATGCCGATGAACTTTCTGGGGTATAAACCAAAGACGCATCGTTTAGCTGAAGCTTGTCCATAGAAGACCTTAGCTCTTCATAATCTTCTGTGTCAACCGGGTATATTCCGGCAAAAACCATAGGCTTCACGTCTTCAAACCCAGAAACCCCTTCACTTATGATTGAATTAGCATCAATAATTGTGTCTCCAACCTTAACTTCTTGAGCGTTTTTAATTCCAGTGATTAGATATCCAACGTCGCCTGCATAAATACATTTTTTTGGAGTTTGAGTTAGATTTAGCGTTCCAACTTCATCTGCAAAATATTTTTTTTGTGTTGCCAAAAACTTTATCTCCTGTCCTTTGGAAATTTTTCCTGAAAAAACCCTAAAATAAGTTTCAACACCCCGAAAAGGATTATATACTGAGTCGAAAATTAAAGCCTTTAAAGGCGAATCGTCATTTCTTTCCGGACCAGGTATAGTTTTGATTATTGCATTGACAATGTTTTCAATGCCAAGCCCTGTTTTTGCCGAAGCATGAATGATTTCCTCTTTTTTACAACCAAGCAAATCAACAATATCGTCACTTACTTCATCTGGATTAGCCGAAGGAAGGTCAACTTTGTTTAATACAGGAATAATTTCAAGGTTGTTTTCAAGAGCTAGGTACAAATTTGATATAGTCTGAGCCTGAATGCTTTGAGCAGCATCAACCACTAAAAGAGCACCTTCACAAGCCGCTATAGATCTAGAAACCTCATAAGAAAAGTCTACATGTCCTGGTGTATCAATAAGGTTTAATATATATTCTACATTATTTTTTGTATAATTCATTTGAATAGCGTGGGACTTAATTGTAATCCCCCGTTCCCTTTCTAGATCCATATTATCTAAAAGCTGATCTTTCTTTTCTCTACTAGAAACAGCTCCAGTAAAATCAAGAAGCCTGTCGGCCAAGGTGCTTTTACCGTGATCTATGTGGGCGATAATGCAAAAATTTCTTATTTCAGCCATAGAATAAATAAACGGCAAATATAATGCAATAAAGGATTTAACTCTATTAAGATTAAAATTTTACTTTTGCATAAAATTTTAAAAGTTTGGTAAAAATCGGAGACATATTAATTTCTGAATTTCCATTGTTGTTAGCCCCAATGGAAGATGTAAGCGACCCTCCATTTAGAGCCTTGTGTAAAGAAATGGGTGCGGATGTCGTTTTCACAGAATTTATTTCAAGCGAAGGATTAATTAGAAACGCCCAAAAAAGTGTCGTTAAACTAGATATTTTTGAAAAAGAAAGGCCTGTCGGAATACAGATATTTGGAGCAAACCTTGACTCCATGCTTCAATCCATTGACATAGTAGAGTCAGTAAACCCAGACATTATCGATATTAATTTTGGGTGTCCAGTAAAAAAGGTTGTTTCTAAAGGGGCAGGAGCAGGTATTTTAAAAGATATTGATTTAATGGTGAAACTAACTAAAGAAATGTGCAAAAGAACACATCTTCCTATAACTATTAAAACTAGGCTTGGTTGGGATGAAAACTCAATAAAAATAGTTGAAGTTGCAGAAAAACTTCAAGATGTAGGGGTAAAAGCAATTTCAATTCACGGAAGAACCCGAGCTCAGATGTATAAAGGGGAGGCCAACTGGAAGCCTATAGCGGAGGTTAAAAATAACCCAAGAATGCATATTCCGGTTTTTGGTAATGGAGATGTGAATAGCCCTGAAAAAGCAGAGCAAATGAGAGATCAATTTGGTTTAGACGGGGCAATGATTGGAAGGGCAAGTATAGGAAACCCCTGGTTTTTTAATCAAGTTAAAGAGTATTTCAAAACAGGTACACACGCACCAAAACCATCAATTTTAGAAAGAATTAAGGTGGCTAAAAGACACTTAGAAATGTCAATTAAATGGAAAGGAGAAATGTTGGGTATACTAGAAACCAGAAGGCACTATTCTAATTATTTCAAAGGGATAGAAAATTTTAAACAACACAGAACAAGGCTTGTTACTCTAGAAACCGCTTCGGAGCTAATGAATATGTTTACTATGTTAGAACAAGAAAACGAAACATTTGTTCTTACAACTTAATAGACAAGCTGTTTCTTGATGTAAAAAAAGCACCAACAGTACAGATTAAAAAAACAAAAGAAAAAACAGTGATAAAATTGTTTAAATCTAAGCTAACAGGGTAAGGAATTTTTGTGTTATAAAGAGTAATAATAGATTGTGTTTTTTGTAACCAAATAATCAAAACGCCGGTTAGCAAACCAACAGACCCTCCTATAAAAGAAATTAAAAGACCGTGTGTAAAAAAAACACCTTGTAGTTGATGTTTGGATATGCCTAATTTAATAAGCGTTTTAATGCTGTTTTTCTTTTCAACAATTAAAAGGATTATTGCGCCAACTGAATTAAACATTGCTATAATTAAAATTAAAACCATAACTAGGTTTAAAATTAAAGACTCTGTTTTAATCATTTTATAATAAGTTTGATTTATATGATCTCTTGAGTGGACCAAAAAGCTGTCTCCAAAAAATGTTTTAATTTTTTGTAAATCTGCATCAATATTCTTAGATCTAATAAGGATAGAGTTTATTTCGTTATAAGGCTTTTTTAATAACTCTTGGACAAAAGGCAAGTTTGCAAATACAATTTTCTTGTCGTTTTCGTCTTGGCTATTAAATATTCCTGAGGTCAAAAAAATTTCACTTCTAAAAGGGTTTTTGTTTAGAGATGAATTGGTTTCTTTTGGAACATAAATAGAGAGGAGGTTTCCAAAATTAAAAAGCCCAAGATCTAGATTGTCAGCAGCTTCATAGCTAACCACAACTTCGTTTGAAAAAGGGGAAATCCACCTTCCAACACCAATAAGACTATCAATCTCAATAACACTTCTATAGCTCTCTTGAACACCAAGAATTTTTCCAAAAAAAATCTTTCCTTCGCTAGAGAGTAGAACTTTTTCCTCAAGAACAGAGGTGAAAATGAAGTCGTTGTTTTCTAAAAAATGCAATTGTTTTTTAGAAAGGTAAAAAGACCCTGATGGATGAGATATTTTAATGTCAGGACTAAACGATCTGTTGTATTGAAGACCAAAGTCTTTAAGTCCAGAAAAAACAGAAAGAACCACAAAAAAAGAACAAGAGGCTATTATTAGCACAAAAACAGCTATAGAGCTAATAATATTAACAACGTTCAGCTTGCTTTTAGAAAAAAAATATTTGAAAGATAGAAACGAGCTAACATTCATTTTAAAGCTTATTTCTTTTGGTTAAAAGAGACCTGTCTTTTATTGGATCCTCTGTGTTTTTTAGAGCAGAAGTTATATTATCTATGTGTTCTAAAGAATCGTCAATATAGAAAAAAAGCTCGGGAACCCTTCTAATTTGATTCTTTACCAAGAGACCAAGCGAGCTTCTAACTTCTTTTTTTTTATCTAAAACAAGATCAAAAACGTTTTGAAAGCTTTTAAAAGGGAAAATACTAAGATATATTTTAGCCGAAGATAAATCTGTTGACACCCTAACCTTTGTAACAGAAATTATAGTCGAATTAAAAGAACTGTTTTTTAGTAGTTTTTGAAAAATTAGAGTAAGATCTTTTTGTATTATAGCTCCAATTTTTTTTTGACGAGTTCTCTCCATATTACTAAAGTACAGAAACTTTTATTATACTTTTGATAATCGAAGAGTGTTTACCTGCCCTTTGTCTTTAACTGGCATGGCTGCTAAGTTTACAACAAGGTCATTGTTTTTTACAAGCCCTTTGTCTTTAGCAAGCTTATTAACTTCTTCAACAGTTTTGTCGGTACTAACAAAGTTGTTGTAATAAATACACCGTACACCCCATAACAAAGACAGTTGAGTTAAAACCCTTATGTTTGATGTAAAAACAATAATTGTAGCGCTTGGCCTCCATGATGATATTTGCCAGGCCGTATATCCACTGTTGGTAAGAGTACAAATGGCAGCAACATCAAGTTCGTTAGCGATATTACAGGCATGAAAGCAAATAGTCTTAGTTATAACCCTTTTAGATTTTATTTCTGGAAGAGTGTTAGGAACTTTTATAAGAGGTGAATTTTCTACTCCTCCTATTATTTTCCCTACAGTTTTAACCACCTCAACAGGATATTTCCCGACAGAAGTTTCTCCAGAAAGCATAACCGCATCAGCGCCATCCATAACAGAATTTGCCACATCGTTTACCTCTGCTCTTGATGGGGTTAAGCTATCGATCATTGATTCCATCAGCTGTGTTGCGATAATTATTGGTTTTCGAGCTTGTTTAGCTTTTTTTACCAACATTTTTTGTTTTAAAGGAACCTCTTCAGCGGGAATTTCTAGCCCTAAATCTCCTCTAGCAACCATCAAACCGTCTGCAGCCTTTAAAACACTAATTATGTTCTCAAGAGCTTCTGGTTTTTCAATTTTCGCTATAATCGGGATTTTAAAATCAGAATTTTTGCTTATTAAACCGGCTAGTTGTTCAACGTCTTTTTTAGTTCTAACAAACGAAAGAGCAATCCAGTCAAAACGGTTTTCAATTGCAAATAATGCATCATTTTTATCTTTATCTGTTAATGCAGGGATTGAAATTTTAGTGTTAGGAAGGTTAACTCCTTTTTTGGATTTTAAAACCCCTCCTTGAACAACTTTCGTTTCAACTAAATCAACACGATTTGTTTTTAACACTTTCAAAATAATTTTTCCGTCGTCTACTAAAATTGTCTCGTCAACAGAGACGTCTTTAGGAAAATCAACATAATTAATAGACACAAGACTGTTGTTTCCTTTTTCAACAGCTTTATTGGTGATTGAGAGTAAGTCTCCCTTGTTTAAAAAAACGTTTTCCTCAACAACCCCAATTCTTATTTTAGGACCTTGCAAGTCACCAAGAATAGAAACGTAACGATTTAACGAAGAGCTAATCTCTCTTATGTTTTCAACCGTCTCTTTTACATCCGAGTGTAAGGCGTGTGAAAAATTAACCCTAAAAACATCTACTCCAGCTTGAATTAATGATTTTAGCTTTGTTTTGCTAGTTGAGCTAGGGCCTAGTGTTGCAATTATTTTTGTTTTATTAAGTTTCATTAATATTCAAATATTAAGTTTTCTTTTGATTTTAGTTTTTTCTCAGTGATTTCAAAAACAGAAATAACTTCTTTTATCGATCTAATTTTTTCTATTAGCCCTGCAAAGATGCTCTGATCGCCTTCTATTTTCAAAATAAAATCAACAGCCCCTAGTTCTGGCAAAAGAAAAAACTCTGTTGATTCTTGAAAAAGTAAGCCTTCCTCTTCATTAGTTTCATTGTATATGGAGTGAACATTGTTATACATAAACATTTCATAATCATTTTCTTTGTCTTGATGAGAGTAGGCCATAAAAAACGCTTTAGAACCTTCAAAACAGATGTCTTTTTGCGCTCTTTTAAGCCTTATGCCAAGCACCTTGTTTATAAGCAAAACTATAAAATAAAACTCTTCATTCGAATATAATGCATATAAAGAGCTTCTTGGCTCGGTTTCAAAATGTTTTAAAACATATTTTGACATTATTTAAAGTTAAAACAACTTATTGTTAAACCAAGAAAACACTAATATTTTTTAAAAAGAACACAAGCGTTGTGACCACCAAAACCAAAAGTATTACTCATTGCATATGTAACTTCTCTATTTTGGGCCTTGTTGAAAGTAAAATTTATTTTTTGATCAATCGATTTGTCAGGCGTGCTGTGATTTATGGTAGGAGGAATAATATTGTTTTTTATTGACAGAATAGATGAAATCGCCTCAACAGCACCGGCAGCACCAAGCAAATGGCCAGTCATTGATTTTGTTGAGTTGATGTTCATGGAGTAAAGATGATCCCCAAAAACATCAAATAACGCTTTCGATTCTGCAACATCTCCTAATGGAGTTGATGTTCCATGCATATTAATGGTGTCTATTTTTGACAAATCCACACCAGCGTCTTTTAGACAATTTTGCATTACTTTAATAGCCCCTATACCTTCAGGATGTGGAGCAGTCATATGGTATGCATCTGCAGATAATCCTCCTCCGATAAGTTCTGCATATATCTTTGCGTCTCTTTTTTTAGCGTGTTCTAATTCTTCAAGAATTAAACACCCTCCTCCTTCACCAAGAACAAAACCATCTCTATCTTTATCAAATGGTCTTGAGGCTGTTTCAGGGCTTTCGTTTCTTGTTGACAAAGCATGTAAAGCGTTAAATCCTCCAATTCCAGAGATAGAAACTCCAGCTTCAGAACCTCCTGAAACAATCACATCAGCATGGCCTAAACGAATGTAGTTTAACCCATCAATTAAAGCGTTTGCAGAGGAAGCACAAGCAGAAACGGTTGCAAAATTTGGACCTCTAAAGCCGTTTTTTATTGAAATAATTCCAGGAGCAATATCAGGAATCATTTTAGGAATCATAAAAGGATTAAACCTTGGTGTGCCATTTCCTGCAGCATAATCTAAAACCTCATTTTGAAAAGTTTCTAACCCTCCAATTCCAGCGCCCCAAATCACACCAATCCTGTCTTTATCTATATTATCATCAATAATTTTAGAATCTGAAATTGCCTCATCAGACGAAACTATCGCATACTGAGCAAATCTATCCATTTTTCTTGCTAGTTTACGATCCATGAAGTTTTCAGGATCAAAACCTTTTAGCTCACATGCAAACTGAGTTTTAAAATTAGAAGCGTCAAAATAAGTGATAGAGTTGGCTCCACTTTTTCCAGAAACTAATCCGTTCCAATATTCAGAGACCGTATTACCTATGGGTGTTAATGCCCCTAAACCGGTAACAACAACACGCTTGAGTTCCATAAAATTACTTTGAGCTTTCTATATATTGTATCGCTTGACCAACAGTAGCAATTTTTTCAGCTTGATCATCAGGGATTTGAATATCAAACTCTCTTTCAAACTCCATGATTAACTCAACTGTATCAAGTGAATCAGCACCTAAATCGTTCGTAAAACTTGCAGAAGGCATAACCTCGTTTTCGTCTACCCCTAATTTGTCGACTATAATTGCAATAACTCTAGATGAAATTTCAGACATAATAATTTTTTAAATGTTGCGACAAAAATAAAAAACTTTACATTATATAAGCTGTTTTTTGAATAAATTAAAAAAAAGTATGACCTTAAACATTGCTTATACAGGAAGAAAAACGTTATTTTGTTTTACAAGAATCTTAAAATAGACATTTAATGGCTAAAAAACTTGTAATTTTTGCTTCAGGCTCTGGCTCTAATGCGGTAAAAATTTACGAATATTTTAAAAACAGAAAAGAGATAAGTGTTGATTCTTTATTTTGCAATACAAGTTCTGCTGGCGTTGTTGATGAGTTTAAAAAAAGAAAAATTAAAGTTTACTTAATTAAAAAAGCAGACTTTGACACTAACTGGGTTTTAAATACGCTCAAACAAATTGGACCATCATTAATTGTTTTGGCAGGGTTTCTAATAAAAATGCCGAGCAATATTGTTGAAAACTTTAAAAAAAAAATAATAAATATTCATCCGGCATTATTGCCAAAATATGGAGGGAAAGGAATGTATGGAATTCACATTCATAAAGAGGTTATTAATAACAACGAGAAAGAGTCTGGATTAACAATACATTATGTAAACGAACATTATGATAAGGGGGAAATTGTTTTTCAAAAAAAAGTAAAAATCAATCCAAAAGACTCACCAGATTCATTAGCAAAAAAAATTTTATTTCAAGAGCACATATGTTACCCTAAAACAATCGAGGAAATCTTAAAAAATGAATAATCCAGATGTTATTATTTATACTGACGGCTCATCTAGAGGAAATCCTGGCCCAGGAGGATATGGAATTATTTTAAAGGATTGTAACTCTGGATATGTTAAAGAATATTCAAAAGGATTTAATTTAACGACCAACAACAGAATGGAGCTTTTAGCAGTAATAGACGCCTTAAAAAAATTAAAAAAAGAAAACCTTCGAATAATTATATATACTGATTCACAATATGTAATTAATCCAATTGAAAAACAATGGCTTGTTAATTGGAAAAAAACAAACTTCAAAAACAAAAAAAACATAGACTTGTGGCTAGAATTTTTGATAGAGCAAGAAAAACACAAGCTTCAATTTAGATGGATTAAAGGCCATAATGATCATCCTCAGAACGAAAGATGTGATAAACTTGCTGTTGACGCTTCTAAAAAAAAGAATCTTTTTGAAGACAAAGGATATAACATAAATACATTATTATGAGAAAAACACTAATTGTGGGAACTGTTGCTTATGACGAAATAGAAACACCAGTTGAGTCCTCTGGAAAAATCCTTGGAGGAGCAGGAACATATATTGGATTAAGCGCTTCAATCTTTGATATTAATCCATCCATAGTTTCAGTTGTAGGAGGAGACTTTGAACAAAAACACTTTGACCTCCTATCTTCTAAAGGAATTGACACAAGATCTATTGAGATTGTTCCAAAAGGAAAAACTTTTTATTGGAAAGGAAAGTATCACAAAAACTGGAACAAAAGAGACACTTTAAACACGCAGCTAAATGTTTTAGCAGACTTTAATCCAAGGTTAAATTCCGAGCAAAAAGAATCTGAAATAGTAGTTTTAGGGAATTTACACCCTGAAGTACAAAGTACGGTGTTAAACCAAATAGAGTCTAAAAATAAAGTTGTAATACTTGACACAATGAATTTTTGGATAGACAATGCTCTTGAACAACTACACGATGTGATTTCAAGAGTTGACATTATAATAATAAACGATGAAGAAGCATTACAGCTTTCAGGAAAAGACACTCTTTTTGCCGCTGCAGAAGAAATCATGTCAAATGGGCCATCAAACATTGTGATAAAAAAAGGAGAGCATGGCTCAATGCTTTTTGGAGAAAAAGATTTTTTTACTATACCAGCCTATCCTGTTCATAAAGTTAAAGATCCAACTGGAGCAGGAGATTGCTTTGCCGGTGGTTTTGCAGGGTTTTTAGCTCAGAGTGAAGAAATTAATTTTCAAAATTTAAAAACAGCTGTTGTGCACGGAACAATCAACGCTTCATTTTGCGTTGAAGGGTTTGGCACCTCTGTAATACAAAACCTTAATAAAGGAAAAGCAAAAAAACGTTTTAAAGAATTTAAAAGCTTTACTATATATTAAAAAAATTAAATTATTTTTAGATCTGTTTTCGAATCACAATGAGCGACCAAATTAAACACGAATGCGGAATAGCATTAATTAGACTGCTCAAACCTCTTGAATTCTATCAAAAAAAATACGGCTCTAAGTCTTATGGTATTAATAAGATGTATTTAATGATGGAAAAACAACATAATAGAGGACAAGATGGTGCAGGGCTTGCAACCGTTAAGATTGGAGCAAAACCAGGTGAAAAATATATATACAGAGAAAGATCCTCTGGCAAACAGCCAATACAAGATGTTTTTTATAGAATTAATGAGAGTGTTCAAAGCTCAAGAGAAAAACTTGAAAACATCCCTTTTCATGGAGAGTTATTACTTGGCCATGTAAGGTATGGAACGTTTGGAAAGAATAATATTGAAAGCGTTCATCCTTTCTTAAGACAAAACAACTGGACTCATAGAAATTTAATTGTTGCAGGAAATTTTAATATGACCAATAATCAAGAGTTGTTTGAAAACCTTGTTAAACTTGGGCAACATCCAAAAAGTAAAGTTGATTCCGTAACTGTTATGGAAAAGATTGGACATTTTTTAGACGATGCTGTTAATAAAATATACAGAGATTTAAAAAAGGAAGGGTATAATAAACAAGAGGCCTCCCCATTAATAGAAAAACGACTAAAAATAAGCAAGGTTCTTAAAAAAGCATCCAAAGATTGGGATGGAGGGTATGCTATGGCAGGGTTACTTGGCCATGGAGACGCATTTGTTTTGAGAGACCCTTCAGCTATTCGTCCCGCCTACTATTTTCAAAACGAAGAAGTTGTTGTTGTTGCTTCTGAAAGACCTGTTATTCAAACTGTTTTTAACACTGATTATGAAGAAATAAAAGAGCTTAATGCCGGACACAGTATAATTATAAAAAAATCAGGAAAAGTTTCCGTAATAAAGATTATCGAGCCAAAAGAAAGAAAAGCCTGTTCTTTTGAAAGAATTTATTTTTCAAGAGGAAGTGACAAAGAAATTTACAAGGAAAGAAAAAAGCTTGGTGAGCTTTTGTTTCCTAAAATTAACAATGCCATTGGAGGAGATTTAGCAAATACAGTCTTTTCTTATATTCCAAATACCGCAGAGACATCATTTTTTGGCTTAGTTCAAGAAGTTCAAAAACAAATAAAAGATCAATCAATAAAAGAGATTTTAAACCTAAAAGAAACCCTAACACAAAAAAAGCTAGAAAGTCTTTTTTCTTTGAAGCCTAGAATTGAAAAAGTAGCTATTAAGGATGCAAAGCTTAGAACTTTCATTGCAGATGATTCCAATAGGGACGAACTTGTTGCTCATGTCTATGACATTACTTATGGATCAATAAAAGAAACAGATACTCTGGTTATAATTGACGACAGTATTGTACGTGGAACAACCTTACAAAAAAGTATTTTAAAAATCTTAGACAGATTAAACCCAAAAAAAATTATAGTTGTCTCAAGCGCACCTCAAATAAGATACCCAGATTGTTATGGAATTGATATGGCAAAAATGGAAGACTTTATTGCTTTTAGAGCAGCAATTAAACTTTTAAAATCCGAGGGAAAAGAAAACAAAATTAAAAAGATCTATGAAGATTGTTTGTCTGAACTTAAACTACCTTCTGATAAAATGAAAAACCAAGTTTCTCAAATATACAAAGGCTATTCTGATGATCAAATTTCATCCCAAATTTCAAAGATTTTAAAAGATGGAGACATTAAAACAGATGTTCAAGTTATTTTTCAGCCTGTTAAAAATTTACATAAAGCGTGTCCAAAAAATTTAGGAGACTGGTACTTTACAGGAAATTATCCAACTCCTGGTGGTAATAAAGTTGTAAATCAAGCTTTTGTAAACTACTTTGAGGGTTTAGACAAAAGAGCGTATTAAATTAGCTTTTTTGATTAAAAAGAGTCGAAACCTTACTCCAGTCAACTACATTAAAAAACCCAGCAATATAATCAGGCCTTCTGTTTTGGTAATTTAAATAGTATGCATGTTCCCAAACATCTAAAGCTAAAATGGGGGTGCCTCCGCAACCAATCCCCTTCATTAAAGGATTGTCTTGATTAGCTGTAGAACAGACTTCAAGCTTTCCTCCAGGGAGAACACACAGCCATGCCCATCCAGACCCAAATCTAGTCGCAGCAGCATTAGAAAATAAAGTTTTAAATTCTTCAAAGCTTCCGAACGAATTTGAAATGGCTGCAGCTAATTCGCCAGTTGGATTGCCACCACCAGACGGGGATAAAATATCCCAAAACAAACAATGGTTATAAAACCCTCCACCATTATTCCTAACAGCTGCATTATCTAGATTCAGGCTTGAAAGAATCTCTTCAATATTTTTGCCATCTAAATCAGAACCTTTAATTGCATTGTTTAAGTTATTGGTGTAGCCAGCATGATGTTTCCCATGATGAATTTCCATTGTTTTTGAATCAATGTGAGGCTCTAGGGAATCATATGAATATTTTAAAGAAGGAAGTTCAAAAGACATAGTATATATTTTATTTTGATATAAAAATAATTAAATAATCCTGTACTTTTATTCTTAATTAATATTTTTTTGAAACCAAACATTAACATAATAAACGCATCTGCGGGCTCAGGCAAAACTTTTGCTATTACTGAAAATATTTTAAAAGAAATTCTTAACTCAGATGACACTGAGCATTTTAAAAGAATTCTGGCCTTGACCTTCACCAATAAGGCTGCAAAGGAAATGAAAGAGAGGGTGTTAACATCACTTAAAGACTTCTCAAATTTTAACAAATGCGCTCGCTCAGAAGCTCTGTTTAAAAGTTTGTCAGAAAAGCTGAATCTAAACAACAATGAAATAATCAGAAAATCCAGAGTTGTATTAGAAAAAATATTACACGATTTTTCTTTTTTTAATATTGATACTATTGATAGCTTTAACCACTCTTTAATACGCTCGTTTGCTCAAGAGTTAAAGTTGTCTTCAGATTTTGAGGTTACAACAGACTATGAGGATTCTCTTAATGAGGCAGTGTACAAAATTTTTGATAACGACAAACCAAATCAAAAGCTGGACGAGATGTTAAAAGACTTTGCAATAAAAAAAATTTATGAAGGAAAATCCTGGGACGTAGAGTACGATATGAAAGAATTTGCTCAGTCAATATTTACAGAAAAACATTTTAAAGAAATTGATAAACTTTCAAAAAAATCAATAAAAGATTTTTTAAATTTTAAAAAAGAGACAAAAAGAAAGCATGTTCTTGAACAAAAGAACATAGTTATCAAGATAAAAAACATTGAAGATTTAATTAAAAATTCTCAGTTTGAAATAAGTTTTTCTAGAAACTCTTTTCCAAAACTTTTAAAAAAAATAAAAGAAAATGAAACTCAATTAAAATCATCAAAGGAGATAAGTTGTTTATTTGAAAGAAAGCGCGTGATAAACAAAAAATGTTTTGATGCTAACAAAAATCAAGCCGAGGAAATGTTAAAAAAACTCAAGGCCTATTGTTTGGACTTAAAAGTTAGTGTTGTTAAATCAAAAACATTAGAGTTGTTTTTAAATTCTGTAACTCCATCTGCGTTAATTAAAGAAATTAAAACAAACTTTAAAGAGATTCAAATGCTGAAAAATCAAGTTTGTGTTTCTGAGTTTAATGATATTATTTATAAAGAAATCGCCAACCAACCAACGCCTTATTTATATGAAAAACTTGGGGTTAGGTATAATAAATATTTTATTGATGAGTTCCAAGATACGTCAACGCTTCAATGGAAAAACATTTTGCCTCTTATATCTCACGCCCTTGATTCTATAGACGAAAATGGCGACCAAGGGTCTTTGTTTTTAGTTGGAGACTTTAAACAATCGTTATATAGGTGGAGAGGTGCAGACCCAAAAATATTTACTAATCTTATACAGAATGAAAATCTATTCAAGGAGAAAAAAAGAATAATCAATTTAAAAAAAAATTTTAGAAGTAAGAATGAAATAATTTCATTTAACAACGCTTTTTTTTCAACTGTTTCGAAAATGCTCTCAAGCCCTGCTCAACAAAGCATATATAAAAATAACACAAAGCAATTCAACAACAATAATAACGGAGGACTTGTTTCAATAAAAATTCTTGATCAAAACTTAAAAAAAGAAGGAGAAAGAGAAATAATAATTAAAGAGATTTTAGATAAAATAAACTGTTTTAAAGGAAGGGGGTTTCAAGAAGGGGATATATGTATATTAGTAAGAGACAATAAGCAAGCGTCTGTAATTTCATCCGGACTGAATGAAAAAGGTATTTCAATTATGTCCTCTGAAACAGTAGTTGTTAATAACTCTAAAGAAATAAGATTGTTAATAAATTTGATTAAACTAAAAGATAATCACCTTAACAAGTCTGCAAAGTTTGAAATAATTAAATATTATAAAAATAATTTTGACTTTCAAGATGAGTTTTCCTTTTTCAACGAAACATCTGACTTAGACTTAAAAAAGTTATTTAAAAAACTAGGGTTTGGTGATGTTTTAGACGGATTTAAAAAACCTCTTTATGAGTCAATAGATTTTTTTATCAAAGTCTTGAACTTGGACAAAAAAAACAAGGATCCTTTTATTCTAATGTTTAAGGAAATTGTTTTTAAGAAGGGTTTTAATGATGGTTTTGGAGACAAAGAGTTTTTGAGTTATTGGGACAAAGAAAAAGAAAAAATTAAATTAACACTTAAAGGCAACAGCCAGTCGGTTCAGATTTTAACTATACACAAAGCAAAAGGGTTAGAGTTTCCTATTGTTATATACCCATATGCAAATTCTGAAACATACAGAAACATGTCCTCTAAAAAGTGGCTTCCTCTTTCTGAAGAAAAAGATTCTTGTAAGCTTCTTATTCCTTTTAATGAACTAATAAAAGACTATAATGATACTTTTTCTAAAGTATACAGTTTAAATATCGAAAACCAAGAATTTGACAATTTAAATTTGCTTTATGTTGCTTTTACAAGAGCAGAACAAGAGCTGCATGTCATTTCGGTTTATCCAAAAAAAGGCTCCCTGAATTCACACTCTGAAATTATTAGGTTTTTTCTTGAAAAAAACAATAAATGGAAAGAAACAAAGCTTAATTATTCCTGGGGAAGAAAAACAACAAAAAAAAGAGTTCAGTTTTTAAAAACACAACAAACAATTGGGATTGAAACAAAGACAATTAATACAGAGCATCAGACTGTTTACATTGATGAAAAGATCAGATTTGGAGAACTTTTCCATGACTTTATGTCTCAGATTGTAAATAGTAACGAATACAGAAAGTCTAAGCTTAAACTCGAGGCAAGAGATGATATTAGTCAAGAATTTAAAGAAAAAATTCTAGTGCTGTCAAATAAAATAATTTCTAATAAAGATCTTAAGAAATATTTTTCAAATAAAATTTATGCTATTTGTGAAAAAGAAATTTTATCAAACAAAAAATCAATCATTCCTGACAGATTAAATTTTTTAAACAAAAAGGATGTTGTTATTATAGACTACAAAACTGGATTTAAACAAAAAAAAGACACTGAACAAATTTGTTTCTATAAAGAAACCCTAATTAAAATGGGCTACAATGTGCTAGAAACAATTCTAGTTTATCTAAATCCCGCTAACTTATCATTAAAGCTGGTCTTCAACAAATAAAAAAAGAAATATCCGTATATCCTATAAATTCATTAAGTTTGTAAAATGGAATTATTAAACAAACTATTACAATGAAAAAATTAGTAAAAGTATTATCTGTTTTTGTAATGATTTTATCTCTTGGCTTCATGCAAGCTCAAGACAAAAACAATCAATGGCAAATTTCAATGGGTGTAAACGCAATAGACTTTCATCCAGTTGGAACAAACTCTTCAGACAATTCAACTGGAGGTTTGTTTAGTGAGTATTTCAATTTGAATGAAAATTGGAACATCCCAAATTCCGCTATAAACACTGTTTCTTTAACTAGATACGGCACAGAATCTTTCTCATACGGCTTTAGAGCAAGTGTGAACAAGATAACCAAGCTTGGAGACGAAAGGGCTATCATTATGTCCAAACTTCTTTCTAGTGTAGATGCAGTTGTTACATATAACCTTCCTGGTGAACTAAATTTTCTAGGCTTGACAGTTGATCCTTTTATTGAAGGTGGAACCGGTTACACTTGGTTTGGTAACCAAAGATCAACTACATTGAACGGTGGATACGGAGTTAGTATTCCTTTTTCAGAGAAAGTATCTATTAAAATAGGGTCGGCTTACAAGCATGCTTTTAACGACATGAAAGATTTAAAATCTCACTTCCAACACAATATTGGTATTGCTGTAAATTTTGGAGGCAAAGACTCTGATAGAGATGGTGTTTATGATCAATACGACGACTGCCCTTCTGAGCCGGGTCTTCCTGCTTTCAATGGTTGTCCTGACAATGACGGAGATGGAGTGGTAAACAGCAAAGACGCTTGTCCAGATGTTGCTGGATTAATTGAGTTTGGCGGATGCCCTGATTCAGATGGTGATGGAATTCCAGACACTCAAGATGCTTGTATTAATGAGGCTGGTTCTTATGAGATGAATGGATGTCCTGATTCAGATGGAGATGGTGTTGCAAATAATGTAGATGAATGTTCAGCTGTTGCAGGACCCGCTGCAAACAATGGATGTCCTTGGCCAGACTCTGATTCTGACGGTGTCTTAGATAAAGATGACAAATGCCCTTATACTGCTGGGGTTTCTTCAAATAACGGTTGTCCTGAACCAACTAAGGAAATTATGGAAAAACTAAATGCTGTAGGAGCTATGATTCCTTTCCAGTTAAATAGAGCAGAATTAGGAACTGAAGTAAAAGACCTGCTTGGTGAAGTTTTAGGAATTATGAATAATTATTCTACAACAAGCTTCATGATCGAAGGACATACAGATTCTTCGGGACCTAAATCCTTTAACCAAAAGCTTTCAGAATTAAGAGCGATGTCGGTCAAAGAATATTTAGTTAAAAACGGAATCATTTCAAGTAGACTGTCTGCTGTTGGCTATGGAGAAGATAAGCCGATAGTTTCTAACTCAACTAGACAAGGTAGAATTAAAAATAGACGAGTGGAGTTCAAGGTAATACCTTTTCCATCTAATTAATTATCCTCAATAATATAACAGAAAGCGCCTTTTTTAAAGGCGCTTTTTTTATTTTTAGGCATGACTTTTTTAGAACAAGTAATAAGTGAGATTGATTTAAATTCAACTAATTTAAATTGTTTTATATTACCCAATAAAAAATCATCGTTAGCTTTAAAAGAATTAATTCAACAAAACACAGAAAAACCAGTTTTTGCCCCATCCATTGATTCGATTGATTCTTTTATGAAAAAAGTTTCTGG
>Ga0129342_1000262_pt1 | contig 21268 bp, 7 predicted proteins | sample CPBDNA_5_FD_94426 | JGI IMG/M metagenome (GOLD analysis project Ga0129342, IMG submission 94426) | Freshwater to marine salinity gradient microbial communities from Chesapeake Bay, USA - CPBay_Sum_15_0.2_DNA | ecosystem: Environmental > Aquatic > Marine > Coastal | place: USA: Chesapeake Bay...
AAAGATTCGCAACCTTCAATAGCGCAATTGAGAGGATTGGAAAAAAGAGAAAGTCCATTCGGAAAAACATCTGGTCCCATATTGACAAAGATTTTAATCAGAATTTGTATTTTAGAATTCTTATTAAGAACTATTTTTATTTCCGACAGATTTAATTATTCTAAATTCTTCTCAGAACTTGAATTAATAAACGAATTATTGGTTAGCCATGTTTTAAGAGAGATTGAAAAAAGGGAACAATCAAAAGAAATAAATAAATCAATAAATGTACTTTTTAAACAAGAAATACAAAAAGGAACAATTGAGCAAATTACAATACAAGAAAAAAACATACCTAACATAAAACTAAAAAAGCTTATAAAAATAGAATTAGAAAATCTTAGCTGCAAGATAGCTAATCTAACAGGAAAAGAACAAAGAGTTGGATTAGCCAGTATTCTTAAACCTATTATTGACAGAATACAAGTGATAGATAAGCCAACACAAAATAACTCTCGTACTAATTATAGTTCATTACAAAGAAGCAATAATGCTGCACAAAATTTTGTTTTCGAAAAATCTATTAGATTTGGCAGTTTGAATTTAGATTATATCGCAGATAATAATATTAATATTACGTTTCCACAAAATAATGAACTTTCATTATCTGAATTTGAACAATTCTATAGTCGAGCGCGTAGACAGTCAACAAATTTTACTTTATACGATTGCGATGATGTTTCGAATGGAGTTTATGCAACACCTCCTAAATTATCTCTAACCTTAAAAGCTGTAGTTGAGCATCACAAAGAAAACCAATTTTTCGGCATGAACCCGATACAAGAAAGGAATAAAAAATTCTATGTATTTCCAATAGTAACAAAAACAAACGAAAACATTCCTCAAGTATCCACATTAGATTCTTTTGTAGAAGATGTGGAATCAAATGTTCAATTGTTAAAAGATATGATTTTGAAAGATGAAAGAACAGAAATTTTATTTTCTTATTGTTTTCCAATAAAAGAGATTATTACTATGCTTTTTATACATTGCTTGAATGCCAATAGCGACGAAAAATCAATATTGTTATTCGAGTCAACCAAAATGATGATAGACGACTTTTTTGAGCGAGTTTCTAGCATAGGTGTAAAAACAAAATCTTCTAAGCGTTTGAAAAAAATGAGACAAAAACAAATGGAAGAAGAAGAAAATTTGGGAAATCCACTCGGCCCCATAAGTCCTATTGCATTAAAATTCTTTATAAGAACACCAATCCAACTAATGAAAGGACTAGCTACAACTGTCGATCCAAACATTGCTATAGCTGATAAAATTGTTGCTGCAACAAGTATGGCGGCTGCTCTAATGGGACAAAAATTTGCTTTACCTTACAGTCTTGCATCTTTAGCATTACTTCCTTTTCCTATTTTTACTGGCCCTCCTCCAATAGGTATAGCTCCTCCTCTTACAGCATATAATATAGCTTTTCCTATTGGTCCAATTTTCTTAGCTTTAGAACCTTTATTGTGGGATCTTCCTTGGTGGAAGAATCAAAATAGCAAGGATTCATCGAATAAGAAAGAAACATCAGACATTTTAGGGATAGACTCGCTGCCGGAAGAAATTTCAGAAAAATGCTAAAACAATGAAGAAAATTATTATTAATTATAATTATAGTTATGAGTTTAGGATATTCTCCAAAATTGCCATTAAGTTACAGTCCTAGAGGAGGATTTGTTCTTAATGGTAGTATTTTGCAAATGATAAAACAAAACCTAAAGATGCTGTTATTAACATCTCCAGGCGAAAGAATTATGGACAATAATTTTGGTATTGGTTTAAAAAACTTTCTTTTTGAACAAAATGTATCAAACACAAGACAAGAATTAAAAACTAGAATAGAGAACCAAATTAATGAATATATGCCTTTCTTAGATATAGTAGAAATAAGTGTAGAAAAATCAGATGATCAAGAAATTTATGTTTCAATTACCTACGATGTAAGAAGTATCAAAAGTGGCGACAAAATAATAATAGTAAGTAAAAGTACTGGACAATTGATGCAAGTGGGTTGAGGTTAGAAAATGACAATAAATAAAAAAGTTCCTATAAACTATTACTCCAGAGACTTTAATACTATAAAGAAATCTCTTGTAGAGCACGCAAAACGGTATTATGGAGATACCTATAAAGACTTCAATGAAGCTAGCTTCGGCTCTTTAATGTTGGATACTGTGTCTTACATTGGAGATGTATTATCTTTTTATTTAGATTATCAAGCAAATGAAAGTTTTTTACAAACATCTAATGAGTTTGAAAACGTAATAAAACTTGCAAGACAAATGGGTTACAAGCTAGACGACGTACCCACAGCCCATGGAATAGCTACTTTTTTTATACTTGTACCATCGAATACTTCTGGGAGAGGTCCGGATAGAAGATATATTCCTGTTCTCAAAAGAGGAAGCACATTTAACACAACATTCGATACTCAATTTATTTTGAATGAGGATGTAAGATTCGACAAGGAAAATAATGAAATTGTAGTCGGAAAAACAGATCCAGATACTGGGTTGCCGACACATTATGCTATAAAATCTTATGGACAAGTAATTTCCGGACGGTTTGAATCTTCTATAGTAAATGTTGGACAGTTTAAAAGATTTTTAAAATTGAATACAGAGATTGCAAATGTTTCCGAAATTATTTCTGTGGTAGATTCAGAAGGAAATAAATATTATGAAGTAGAGTTCTTATCTCAAGATGTAATTTATCGTCCAATAACAAATCGAAGCGAATCTAAAACAGAGGCAGCATCTCTTTTGAGACCTTATTCTGTACCCAGAAGGTTTGTTTTAGAAAAAGATGGTGAAAATAGCTATCTACAGTTTGGATTCGGCATAGATAGTACGGATTATGAAAATGATAAAATAGTAGATCCATCTTCTGTAGTCTTAAAAAAACATTCAAAAGAATATTTATCGAATTCTAGTTTTGATCCTACAAATCTACTGTATACAGACAAATTTGGGATAGTACCAGAAAATACTCAGCTTAGAATAGTAGCTAGAGTTAACGATGTTGTTGATGTTAATGCAGGAGTAGATTCCTTAAATGTTGTAGGTGCATCAAAGTTTGAATTTGAGGATGAAATTTCATTAGATACAACATTAAAAAATGCAGTAAAATCCTCTCTAGAAGTCACAAATGAAGAACCAATACTTGGAAAAGTGGAAATAACAAATACTGATGAGGTTAAAATTAGAGCACTTCATACTTTAGCGACACAAAATAGGGCAGTAACCAGAGAAGACTATAAAGCATTGATCTACAAAATGCCAAATACTTATGGTAGTATAAAAAGGGTCAATGTTTTAAGAGATAAGAATAGTTTCAAAAGAAACTTAAATTTGTACGTAATTTCAGAAGATTCTTCTGGTCGTCTAATAAACACAAATTCTACAGTTAAAAATAATACAAAAATTTGGCTAAATAGCAATAGAATGATAAATGATACGATAGATATATTAGACGCAAAAATATTAAATATAGGAGTAAATTTTTCTATAATATCTGAATTAGAATCAAATAAGTTTGAAACTCTGAATTCTTGTATAGAATCTTTGAAACAATATTTCTCTCTTACAAGAGAAATAGGAGAAGATATTTTTATAAACGAAATAAAACAAAAAATAAAAGAAGTAAGAGGAGTTGTTGATGTCGTTGATGTTAGAATAGTTAACAAAACTGGCTCGCCATATGTCGGCATAACTTACGATCTTTATAAGAATTTATCTCCAGACGGCAGATTCATAGAAGTTCCAGAAAATGTTATTTTTGAATTAAGACATCCTTTTAGTGATATTAAGGGAGTGGTAGCGTAATGACTATTAGAAGATATAATGCATCTAAAGATGCAACAATAACTAATGCTTATAAATCAAACTTAACTAATAGAGCTGTAGAATCTAACACTGGAGAAAGTGATGTTTTGGAAGTTTTTTCTATCTATGGACAAGCAGACGAAACATCTTCTGAACTATCAAGAATTTTATTAGAATTTCCTGTAGAAAAAATAAAAGAAGATAGAGAAAATAGCAATATTCCTCAAAATGGAAAAGTTAATTTTATCCTGAAATTATCAAATACGGTCCATCCAGGTACTTTACCTAGCAAATTTCATTTAGATATCAATCCATTATCTAAAGAATGGGAAGAGGGCTATGGTTTAGATATGGAAAATTACGAAGACAAGGGACCAGTGAATTGGATTTCTGCTTCCGCTACGGAAGCGTGGACTACAGAAGGAGGTGATTACTATAGTAGTCCACATTTTTCTCAATATTTTGAAAAAGGAACAGAAGATTTAGAAATAGATATAACTTCCATGGTAGAAGAGTGGATAGATGGTACAAAATACAATAATGGATTAGTAATTAAACTATCTTCATCTTACGAGCAAGATAATACTTCTTATTATACTAAGAAATTTTTCTCTCGTGGAAGTGAATTTTTTTATAAAAAACCATGGATCGAAGCTAGATTTGACGCAACAATAAAAGACGACAGATCAAAATTTTATTTATATAATCCTTTTGTCGAATTAGAAGAAAGTCAAAATAATTTATACATCTATAATGATTTTAAATCAAAACTATACGACCTTCCAGAAGTTGGACAAGGCAACGTTTATTTAAGATTGTTTCCAAATCCAAACATTTATGATAATGGTGGGAACCTCCTATATCAACCAATACAGTTAAAGAATGATTTAACTTACGTTACTGGGGAGTGGGTGTCTACCGGTATTTATCGTGCTTCAGTAGCAGTAGACACAGATTTAGATAAAGTATATGATGTCTGGTTTAAGAGCACAGGAACTTCACCAAGTGAGGCTATAGGTGTTGGAGGAGAAATAAAAGTAATAAATCCTGATGCTGAAGAAGATTTCACTAAAGACGATTACCTAGTAAAAATAACAAATATTAAAAGTCAGTATTCTACAAAAGAGCAAGCAAGATTTAAAGTATTTGTTAGAAATGCGAAATGGAATCCTAATTCTTATTTGGAAATGACTACGACAGTTCCTACTAGAATAGTCGATGAAATGTATTATAAAATTTATAGAATTGTAGATGAATACGATGTCATACCATACGGTACTGGCGATCTTCATCACACTCGACTATCTTACGACAAAAATGGAAACTATTTTGATTTAGATATGAGTTTGTTTGAACCAGGGTATACTTATGCAATCAAATTTACAATTTTTGATATGAATGGATATCATGAAAATAAAGAAATTTTTAAATTTCGAGTTGAGGACTAAAAGTGTCTATAAAAAAGCTATTCGGAAAAAAATCAAATAAAATAACGCAAGAGATTACTCAAGAATCAACAAGTAAAGAAATAGAATCTTTTGAGTTTGCAAATGCTATCTCGCAAGAAAAAGAAAGAGTCATACCAGATGTAAATTTCTTAGAACCAGAAAGCTTTGCTAGATATGGATTAGCTAAAAAATATTATCAAGATGCTATCACATCGGTTATTAAAACTTATCCTTATGATGGCTCTAAAAAAGAAAAAATTGAATGGCACAATCAATCTTATGATGTTACAAATTACATCTATGAAAATAAATATCCAAAAACTACTGGGTTCATAACATTAGGCAAAGAGTATGGAAATACTACCTCAACAATTAAAGATTATGATGTTACCGATAGAAAAGAATATATTTATTTTTATGGTACATTGAATACTGACAATAACGCTACTACATTAAAAAAGAAGTTTGAACTATCGAATAAATATGATTTGGCAAAAGGCAGATTCTATAATTTAAGCCTCAATGGACAAGATGGTGCAACTGTTGAATTTTATTTACATAAAGATAATAATTTAGGTTCCTCCAAACAAGTTATTTTCGATCTTTGGAATAGCTCATCATACGGAACATCAGAGTATGGAAGATTTAAGATTGAAACAAATGCTAACAACGAATTCATAGTAGAAGTTTCTTCTGGTAGTAGCGGCACAAATCCTGTAACGATTGGAACAAATTTAAATTTTGTAGGAGAATGGCACCATTACGCCATAGCATTCATAAATCAAGAACAACAATTAAAATTACAACTGTTTCAAGATGGAGATATAATAGAAGAAAAAATTGTAGGAACAAAAATAGATCAAGTTTATGGTCCTATGGTAGGACAAATAGGGGCCTTAATCACAGAAGGCCCTTCTTCCGAAGGGGTTCCACATGGAGCTGGTAAATTATCTGGCTCTCTTGATGAATTAAGATTTTGGAAAAGAAAAAGGACAGATAAAGAAGTTTATTTAAACTATTTTACTAGTGTTGGTGGAGGAGCAAATACAGACGATGCTAACACAGATCTGGGACTTTATTATAAATTTAACGAAGGCATACATCCTCAAGATTCTGTAAATAGCACAGTTCTAGATTACTCTGGTAGAATTTCTAATGGAAAGTGGATAGGATTTTCTAATCAATCTAGAAGTACAGAATCTGGATTGGAGTTGTCCAATAACACAACCAAAGAACAAAAAGATCCTATAATGTATGCAACACATCCAGATGTGACAGAACTACATTTAGAATTAGAAAAAATAGCCGATTTACACGATAAAGAAAACAATTATTCAATTTATAGTTCTTTACCATCATGGATAACAGACGAAGATTTGGAAAATGGTGGACAAATAAAACAATTGACTCAAATTATGTCTAGTTTTTTAGACGATTTACATTTAAAAATACAATTTTTACCTACAATCAAGCATAATGAATATAGTGATTCTAAACCTCTTCCGTTTACTTCTAGAATGCTAGAAGGGTTAGGTTTTGATTTGACTGAAATTTTTTCTGATTTGACTGTACTGGAAAATTTTTCCAATAGAAATGAAACACAAGAATTTGAAGAAAAAATTTACAATGTAAAAAACTTTATCTATAAAAACATCTACAATAATCTTCTTTACATTTACAAATCTAAAGGAACAGAGAAGTCGTTTAGAAATTTGATGAGATGTTTTGGAATAGACGACGAATTATTAAAGTTAAATTTGTATGCTGATGGTGTCGATTTTACTTTTCAAGACAGATTCAATTATACAACAGAAAAGAAAAAATATGTAGACTTCAACAATATAGATAGATTAGATTCAACAGTATTTCAAGCAGAAGAACCATCAAATGTAAACAGTGTTGGCTTTATTACTAGTTCGCTGGAATTAAAAAATCTAGGAACAACTATGGAAGCTGAGGTGATTTTTCCTTCAAAATTTTCCAAAGGTGAACCATTCTATTTTAGATCCGATTTTGTTTCTTCCTCGCTTTTTGGTATGCACGAATCAGAAAATGGAACGTGGAAAAATCCTGATAGAGCTAGCATACAAGTTTTTGCTTTAAAAGAGGAAGAAGAAAGCAATAATGTTAAGTTTGTTATGTCTTCTTCTTATTTTGGCATAAATGAGCACTCTAAAATTTTTAAACAAGTTTACGATGAGCAAAAATGGAACTTTGCATTAAGACTAAGACATGAAAAATATCCTCAAGTTGGAATTTTTTCTAATTCGCAAAATGGAAATTATGTTGCAGAACTTTACGGAGTAAGTTCTATACAAGACATAAAACAAGAAAGTTTTTTGCTTACAGCTAGTGTAGATTCGTCTTTAGCACAAGGGTTTTATGAAGCAAATAAAATGATCTATGTTGGCGCCCACAGAAACAATTTCAGTGGCTCAGTAGTTGTAGGATCTTTAGAAAATGGAGAACAATTTTCAGATACAAAAATAACTTCTGTAAGATTTTGGCATAGCTATCTAGACAATGACATAATAGATCTTCATTCGAAAGATGTATTCAATTATGGTCCCAATTCTCCTTTGTCAAATTTAGTACCATTTACAAATTTAAATAAAGTATCTCAAATAGATAGCCTAGCGTTACATTGGGATTTTAATAGCGTATCTTCTTCTGATAATGGAACAGGGATTTCTACATTAAGCGATGGAGAATTTATAGTTGAAGATATTTCTTCTGGCTCTCTAGAACTTCTCGATGATTCTGATATTTGTAAATACACGAAATATCAAATGACAGGTAAAGGAGCCAAGTTTCCAAGAAATAGTACAGATGTTGTGCAAAACGAATTTGTTTACTCTGCAAAAAGAAGACTTCCAGAAGTTTTGAACAATAATGATTTAATTGAAGTTTTGGAAAGAGACGATGAATTTTTCACAAGAGAAAGTAGACCAGTGAATCACTACTTTGCTATAGAAAAAAGTATGTACCAAATTATATCTGAAGATATTTTGAACATGTTCGGAACTGTAAAGGATTTTAATAATCTTATTGGTAGACCACAATCCAGGTATGAATCTTCTTACAAAAATTTAGAAAAATTAAGACAACTTTATTTTAAAAATGTACAGAATAATCCAGATTTTGAAAAATTTATAGAATTTTATAGATGGATAGATGAATCGATATCTAGAATAATAGAACAACTGATACCAGCATCAATGAATTATACTCCTGGTATTTCTAATGTAATAGAAAGTCATATTTTAGAGAGAAATAAATATGCTCACAAGTTACCTACAATAGAATTTAAAGGAGAGCCTCCACTTGGACCAGCAAAAACCATAAATGAATTGCTATATAGATGGAAAACAGGTCATGCTCCACTGTCAGGACTACAATCAGATAATTGTCAATGGTGGTTTCTTAGATCTGAAAGGAAAGAACAAGATAGGATTGGCATTTATAATGCAAGAACAAGTGCCCTTAACAGAAATTTCAGTACAGTATATAATTTTCAAACAGATTTAAGTCCTATTGTTTCAGATAAAAAAAGAGAAACGGAAATAATTAGGAATGAAATAGGATTTGACATAAATGGGTTAAATTATTACGAAATAACAGATTTGTTACCAATTAAAAAAGTTTGTAATGATTAAGGGCATGGTATTTAATGACTGAATCGAAAAAAAAAGTAGAATTACCTTTTAAGATCGTAGAGAATGAAGTTAGCGGAGGATTTATAGATTCCGTTCATGATAATTTTATTGATGGTATCGATATAGCTAATTATCATGAGGATAAATATGGAAGCCTAGACACGCCCGTATTACAGTCTCCCTTTACCGAAAGATGGGTTGGAGGTAAAAGCCATAGACATGTGGAAGTAGGCACAAAAAAAGAAGAAAGACCAGAAGCGTGGCACCTAGAATTTATACCTAATGGAGTAAAATTCTATTCTAATGCCTACAGAAGTTCTCCACCTGCATATTGGAGCCGGCAGGGACTAGCCAAGAGGCCTTTGAATATACAAAACATAAAGAATAGTGGTTTATCTCTTGGTAATTTTTCAAGCAACTACGAAGTAGTTCAAACGAGCGGCAGAAGAATAACTAATAATTTAATAGTAGATGGTTACGAATTTGGATCTCCATTAACAACTCAATTTATTAGATTAGAAGATTTTGAATTACCACAATTAAATTCTATAACAGGAAGTAAATCTATTTTTGTTGAGAAATTTAATTCTCCAGGCAGCAAAGAAGAAAGTTCGAGAAGATCTCTAGATAGAGAAGGGGAAGAGATTTCTCCAAACATAACGCTTCCATTTAGAAATCATTATTTAAGAAAGTCACACAGAAACGATTTAACTAAATCAACCCCTCAGTTTGGTGGTTCTGTACATGGAACTAATAGAAATACTTTAATAAGAGCTTCTAATGTACAAAGAGATAACGGATTCATAGTAAATTCATTACCCAGAACAGATATTCAATATAGTTGGATAACAGCTTCATCAGATACTACAGCTGAACAGCTAGGGGGTTACCAATCATTTGGAAATAATTATAATAGAAGTGAAGCATTTGTAGACATCGATTTCATAACTGGAAGCGTCATAAGCCCAGAAGGAACAAAAATTTTAATAGATAATAATTTTATTAATAGCAAGATAAAAGATAAGAAAACTATTGATCTAGACAATAGAATTGTAATAATAGACAGTTCTTTGTCGGCATCGATGTCAGAATATGTAAACTCTCCATACACTTTTACTACATGGACTTCTATAAGAAATGCAGATCATTTAGTAGCAAAAAATTTAAGAAAAAATAACATTTTATCTATCCAAGATCAGGTTTCTAGTTCTGTTATTTTAAAAGAAGGAGAAAGAGTAACTTTTAAGGGTAAGCATGGAGACTCTGCTAAAAATTTCAAAGATCCAGCAGTAACATTTAAATATAGGCCATTGAGACATAAATTTATTTTTGTCGGAAATGATACAATCGATTTGTCTCACGATGTTGTTCATACATATGCTAACAACATTTCAACATTTTCCAACAAAGATCTTCTAAAGAGACTAGGTTCAGAAGAAGACAAAGGACAATTTTATGATTTGTTGTATAATTTTTATACAAATTTAGAAGACATAGAAGACAATCCTATACAAAAATTTATAAATTATTTATATAAAGAAACTGTTTGGCCTAGAGAAGAGAACACTAGCCTATCAAAAACAAGAAAAAGAAATGCTTATTACTTAAACAAGCCAGGATTTGATAGAGATGGATTTGATATAAAATTAGGTACGCAAAGAGTATTCTGGAGAAATAATTTCCAAGACAGAAAAAGAAGTAAAAATAGTTCTGGCGGATATTACAGCTCTTTAGGACAATTATCGACAGAAGAAACCGGTAGTAATTTTGTGCAGTTAAAAAATGGTGTCTTAAGCGATAATAAATCTGTAAACCTATCTTCATCTTTTTACATATCTGATAATTTAGATGATGGATTATTCAATAGCATAATTTTATTGGAAGAAAAAGAACAAGAAAAAACCATTTTTAATTCTACCTCTAGCGTAACTTCTCTTGGCAGCTACACAACTTTTTATGGTTCTGAAAAGAAAGTTTATAATTCAATAGTCAAAAGAGGATATAAATTTGAGAATTTAGGAGAATTTGATAATATATTCTTAGATTTTTATGAGCAAATAAATAATGACAATCTAGAAAATAAAAAATCTATTGGTTCTTTATATAGAAGCACCGGCTATAAGTCTATTCTAACCAAACCACCAGAAGAGTTAGATAATTTTGACCAACAAATAATAAAAAATGAAGATGAAGAAATTTTTACAAATCCAAAGTTAAAGTATTTGGCTTTTATTGGTGGTGGAGAATTAAATACTGGCAGTTTTATACAAAACGAAGATAACTTTAACAACAGTACAGAATCTAGAAGTTCCTATATTTTTGGCGAAATACATACAATGTTATCGCACAATAACGACATTTATGTCGGAGGAACTTTTAGTCAAATTGGAGATTTGCAAGTTAACAACATAGCTAAGTGGGATGGAAAAAAATGGAATTCTCTAGGAGAAGGATTAGACACTACTGTTAGGACTATTATAATTTCTGGTAGCGATGTTTACGCTGGAGGCACGTTTACAAATTATGTTTCTAAATGGGATGGTGTTGAGTGGAGTTCTGCTGGAGAAGGATTGAGTGGAACCGGACAATTTGAAGGAGTATATAGTTTATTGCTATCTGGTAGCGACATTTATGCTGGTGGAAAATTTGGTACTGGTAGTGTAGCAAAATTAAATAATTCTTCTTGGGAAGATCTTGGTAGCGAATTAGCCAATATAAGTGCAACAGTACGTTCTCTTGTAGTACACGATGGAGAGATCTATGCAGGAGGTTCAATTTATTATAATAACTCACATAGAGGAGTGATGAAATGGGATGGCAGCAATTGGAATACTATGGGAAGCTTCTCTAGTACACCAACAATCTATGATCTGATCTCTTCAGATTCAGATGGTTATCTTTATGCTGGAGGAACACCAAATTTATCATATTCTGATGGCACTAATTGGTATTTAGTAGACAACAGTTTATTAGCAACTGTGTTTTCTTTATTGCAAGTTGGAAATACTATTTACGCTGGCACAAATGCAAATCAACATATATATGCATGGGATAGTAGTATTTGGTCTGCTGTTGGAAAAGGCCTCAGTGACGATGTATTATCCATTATCGTTTCAGGAAGCAGCATTTACGCAGGAGGCTCATTTGAAACAACAGGCAGCAAGATAGCGTCATCCGTAATAACTACTCAATATGAAAATGCAACATGGGAACAGTTAGAAGAAAATGTTGATTATGATACATTTACAGAAAAATATTTAGAACAAGATTTTGAAAAAACAGATTTCATTTTTTCGACAATGGATAGCGGATTAACAAAAGAGACACATACGGTATCTAACAAAAGTCCTTTCTTCGATTCTTACGATGATTACATAGAAGATGTAAGAGGAAAGACTAAAGATTATTCAACCGTTCCAGAGTTTACAATTAGTCGTCATATGAATTATTACTTAGAAGAAAACAGTGGTAATTTTAGAACCAAGAACAATTCGTTTTTGACTATGGATGGTCAATTTACATTCAACTCTTCAGAAACAGAAAAATCAAATTATAATAATTTGTTTTTAAAGAACTATGCGACTTCAGATCTATTAAAAAAACACGATTTAGTAAGACTTCAAAACGAAAGTATTTCAAAAGTAGAGAACATAAACTTAAAAGTATCTGGAATAAAGAAACTCCTACCTTATAATGGTTTTTATCCGCAAGAAAGAACAGTACAAATAGCAAATCTGTACTCTGACTATGTAAATAAAAATTTGCATGGAGGAGTTTATAATCTAAGCTACAAAAACGATTTTGCAGATAATACGGCCATAGCTACACTTTTAAACGATTCATATTCATTATCTGTCGAAAAATACTTAGATAAGTATTACATGGCAGTTCTCTATGAACCTTCAGGAACAGGGACCGATCAATACGGAACAATAGACATTTACAGTTCTAGTATAGAAGATCCTGAGTCTTGGTCTAGCAGTCCTGTTAAAAGATTTAATGGAAAAAGTATTACAAATGTTGCGTCAACGTATTACAAAGGCGCATCTAAATTAGTTTCAGGAACAAATGGGCTTAATTTATTTGCATATTCGACAAAATTTGATTGGAATACATTCCCTGGGTATATCTATCATTCGTTTTCGAAAGATGGATTAAATTGGGAAGAACCGGCACCATTAAAAGTTGATTCCTCGTCACCAGAAATTTATATAAGTGGTTCTAGTGATGGTTCTCAATTTGGAGAACATTTCGATGTATTGATAGATGGAAATAAAGCTATTTTGGCTATTGCTTCTCCAGAAGCAGATCCATCTGGTGTAAGTAACGCTGGAGAAATTTACATAGTAACAGGGACTTTAGAAAACGATCAGTGGAAATGGAGCAATAAAAACTTAATTTTTACCGGTTCGGTTTCTAGCGCATATAGTGGTCAGGGACTGTCTCTTATGTCGTGCTCTACTGGTTATCAAGTTTACTTTAGAGAAAAAACTGCACCAAGCACAGATAATAATTTATCAGTAATAAACAGTTTTGATGGCGGTGAGACTTGGGAAAAAGAAAAAGTTATAGTTTCTAGTCCAGCTGCTAATGTTACTAGCTATATGACTGGTATTAAGGCTATTAATTATAATAATAAGAGTTATGTATTTTATGCTATACCGGACGAATCTCTTTTTGATACTACTGGTAACGGTGGAGTATATGTTGCCATAAGTTCAGATAATAATCAGTGGCCAGATAAATCCAGCGTAACAACTAAATTAATTTATAGTAGAAATTTTAAAAATGACAGAGTTACTAGATCTAGAGTAGGTAGCGAATATCATCAAAGTATTACTGCTTATGTTGGTGATGACGAAAGATTGTACTATAGTTTTGTGAATCCCACAACAAATAGTGATTTAGCAAATGTAGAGCTTATAATAGGAAATACCGGAAAAGATGATGATTTTCAAGATTATGAAAAATCAAATTATTTAGTAAGAAGTGCAGAAGATGGAAACTTAACGGCTGTTGCTGTATCACAATATTCTGTTGGAGGTTATTCTTTACCAATCTTTTACTTCACCGAAGGAACACAAAAAGTAAGAGTTATTAAAAATAACTTATTTACAGAATTTAGCCTAAAAGTATCTGACACGGACAAATTTTACAAACATGCAGCGCTAGAACCTTTTATGGCTCCTGGAATTTTATTTAATACTATAAAATCTGGTTTGGCTGTTGACTGGCCTTGTGTTACCGGCTCTGATACTGCTATTGTTCCTTATGGTGGAAAAACAATTATAAATTCCTATTATCCTAAATCAATCGAGATGGCTAATTTTAGCGGCTCTTACATTCAAGAAAGTATGAATGGAAATCTTAAGTCTAATATAGAATATAGGGTACCGTTTGAAAACATACTATTCCCAGGAGAAGCTTTTGTAGAAAGAAATGAATTAAAAGAAGACTTAGTCAGACGAACTACATTATCTATTTTGCCTGATGGAGATCCTCTTTTAGAATTTATCAATGGCACCTATATTTATGGAGGCTATGAGCCATACATAAGTCCTGTTGATTTTGCAGACTTTAATAATCTTGGACCTAAAAGATTTTCTGTTCCATTTGTTTATCGTAAGGCTGGCTCACAAGATAGTGGATTATATACTCTTGCTATGAGTAATTTTCTTGCTGAATCTGTAAAATTTTTCCTTAAAGGACAAAAGATGACAACTTTTGTAAGTAATCCTGATTACAGGTGGAAAGAGTTTAATAGTAATAAAACATATTATATGGATCTTGTTTTGGAAAAATCTCCAGAACTCGTGATGATGGAAGCTTATCATAGCGAATTGCACCCAATTGGACCTAATGGTGAAAAAATGAATGGTCGCTATTTTGGTTATCCAACTAATAAAACAGATAAAGCTCTTTGGGGAGGTGCGCAATTTACAGAAGAAGAAAGAAGGTTGATCCACAACGATCCTGCCTATGCTCCATATACACCTCCTTATTTTGAAGGAGTAGCAAGAGCAAGGATTTCTTTTAAGCCAAATACTGATAGAAATTATTCTTTGCAAGAAATTTTTGATCAATCTAGTGTAGAGAATATCTTTTTGGACATCAAAAAAGGTGCTTCTACAGATAGCGATGCCTTAAAGCACGCAATGCCAATAAATTCATCTATAGACATTTTTGGTAGTACTCAAGCAGTAGAAGTAACAATAGACGAAATAACTGGAACAAAAACTGTTCGAGAAATGACAGATTCTCAAAACTGGGTTATTAGTCCTCGTATGGAAACACCTATTTTAGATTTCTCGAAACAGGAAACCAAACAGCACATAAATAATTATAGCAAGACGAGCGGTTTTGGACGTGGTATGTGGAGTGGTTATGGAGAACTACCGAAGAATGGAAAAGGAGTAAAAATTAGATTAGAATATCCATTTTCTACTATTGCATCTCCGCTTTCTGCATCTCTTCTCGATCAAATAGGCTTAAAATCTGAAGAAAAGAACATAGGAGAAATAGCAGAGACTAAACCTATTAGTGAAGCTATTTTAGTCATTCCATACGTAGACCAGTCAACTAGGAATGCAGAACATTCTTTGGAAACTAAAAATTCGACCAATTTTGAATTTATAAAAATTTCAAAAGATATTTTTTCAAGGCAACTTGCTAATCTTAGAGAGAACAAGCCAGCTGTATCTTCAGGAGATGTAGTTTCTGGACAAACAATCGAAGAAACAATTCAAAGCACATCTATTACACAGATGATAGAAAAAATGGAAAAATACATAATACCGCCAGAGATGAACTTTTTACAGTATGAGGACATAGAGCCATTTGTGATTTACTTATTCGAATTTAATCACGTATTAGACCAAGAAGATTTATCAGATATTTGGCAAGGATTAATGCCTAAAATAAGCTATACTGCCGAAGAAGAAGATATAATTATTTCTCACAAATCTGCTCCATACGAGTTTTTTGAAGGAAAAGAAATACCAAATAATTTAAGATGGATGGTGTTCAAAGTAAAGAAAAAAGCAGAATTTGACTATTTTAAAGTTACTTCTAACAGCAAAGATGATGAAAGATTTAATTTCAATAAAATAATAGGACGAGAAAAGGGTACTGATGTTTATAGTTATAACTGGCCTTATGATTTCTTTTCTCTTGTAGAATTAGCTAAAGTGGAATTGGAATTAAAATACGATAACAAAGAAAACGAATAAACGTGTATTTATATTATACCGGTAAAATAAAATGACATTTTTTAATCTAAAAGAAGAAGTTTTAAATGTAGAACTAACAACTTATGGCAAACACTTGTTATCTAAAGGCAAGTGGAAACCAATATATTACGAGTTCTACGATGACGATATCATTTATGATACGAAATATTCTGGGTATGTCGAAAAGCAAGAAGAATCACAAAAAAGAATAAAAGAAACTGTTAGACCAAAGATTTTCTATTCATTTGATGGAGCCGAAACTAGAATTAAGGAACAAAAAAAAAGATTAATAGAAAATCCAAACGATAAAACCGTATTTATTGATAAAAGAAAAAAGCTTTCAAACACATCATTACCTTTAGCCAATTCCTCAATAGATTTAGAAAAAATACCTTCTTGGAAAGTAAAGGTTTTAAATGGAAAAATAGATTATGTTACATCTAGTGTGAATGTTGTTGGATTGCCAAATACATCCAATATAATACACCTTAACGATGTTGAATATAAAACATTTGTAACAAAAGATGAAGAATTGATGGAAAATGAATTAAATTTTATGAATAAAAAATATGAAGATGGAACTTTTATTGCGATAGAAGATGACTATCTTTTATTAGATGTCAATGAAGATAATGTAGAAATTTTAAATGAAAACTTTGATTTAGAAATGTTTATGATCGAATCAGGAAGCAAGGGTGAAATAGAGATTCCTTTAAAGTTTTTTACAAAACAGGAAAAAGTTATAGACGGTATTTATGTGGATAACGAAGAAGAAGGGATGGAAGTATTTCCAATTCTAAGTAAGTTTCCAGTGGACAGCGTAGAGAATCAATTTGTAGAATTCTATTTTGATGTACATATAGACAGAGAGATAGATTCAAAAACTTTATGTAAACATCTAACAGAGCCTGAATTAGAAAAATTGAGAGCACAAGATGGCTATGTTATAAATTGTGAAGAAGATAAAGAATTGGAGAGAGCTGATTATTCAGTAACCAGCAAAGTTACACAAGAGGACTTAGATAGGTTCGAGGATTGTTAAAATGGCGAATTTGAGTGAAGAAGGATTATTTAATTCTGTAATACCAGAAGTATCGATTTCTAAAATTACTTTAGAAAATTCAGGATTTTTCCCAGATGATATTAATCCTCACATAAAGTCTGAAAAAAAACAATTCGATTATATACAGACTGAGGATTCCTTGCGAATTACTTTAAGTCTTATTATACGAGAACAATTTGATGATGACTTGTATGGAAAATGGTTTCAAGAAATTAATTTAAAAAAATATTTAAAAATAAAGATCTATCAAACTTTGGAGCCACAAATTTTAAAATTAGTTTCTATTTCTAGAGAAGCTGTTGGATTATTTAGCGATACTAAGTTTAATAATCCAGAAATGATTTCTTTAAGAATAATTGCAAAAAATTTGCTTGGCACTACTACTGATTCACAGACACGAAATTTATTAAGGACAATCGTTACAGAACAGAAAGTGTCTTTGTTAGATAATTTGAAAATTGAAAAAGAAGTTAATGATGATGGAACAGAACTTGAAAACGTTTATTATAAAACAAATTTCATAATTCCTACCTCTCAACCAAAAAACTTATTTTATTTTTGCGTAGTAGATTTTGATCTAGAAGGTTTATCTCAAGATTACAATTTAAAATATCCTATAGCAGATACTTTTTCTAGAACATATGTTGAAAAAGTGATTGAAAACTATGAGCCTGTATCTCAAAGTTTTGTATTTTTAGAAGAAAATGGAAAGATATGGGATGGACCAATACATTATGTAGCGGAAACAAATTCTTATTCGACTGGTATCGAAGAAACTGAACAGTCTAGACCTTTGAATAGAATAGCTGTACAGAATTCTAAAATCCAAGATTTTAGAAACTACAAAGAAATAAAAAAACTTAAATTAAATTTTGAAAAAATTAAAAAAATATTTAATCGTTTAGAAAACGTAAGTAGTAACGACTATACTACTAATATAAATACTGATGTATTTTTTACGATGAATAGTATTTCTGAAGATGCTAACCAGAATTGCAATTTTTCATTCTCAGTAGATTTAAAGCAATTAGCTATTTCAAACTCTAAATATAAAAATTTTATAGATTCATATGACTCAACTCTTGCAAAGACAGTAGCTGACAATCTTAGAATAAAATTTTTAAGGATCTTTAGAAGAAGAGTCAAGCAAACCCATCATCCAAAACAAAAATATGTAAAATTTGACAACAATGAAATAGACGAAACTTTGGTTCTAACAGCACAAAAAAATGATATAATAGAAACTATAGATACAGATTTTGTTTTTTTTGAAGAAATTCCAACAACAATTAGTGATGAAGAACAAATAAAACAATTTAACCTAACAGATAGAACCATGACATTTATTACCGATGGCATGTATCAGTATGGGTTAGAAATAGAAATTGATGATCCGTTTTTGCCAGTGCTTAGAAATCTAATAGATCAGCTAGTGATACAAAAATCTTTATTGGAAGAATATTACCAAGAATCTTCTAGGCCTTCTATTACTAGATTTTTTAATGAAGATTTAGATCCACATACGAACAATCTTTTTAGTATCAAAAATAGACAAAACAATAATTTAGAAGGAAATTACGATCCTCTTACAAATTCCTTTACAAAATCATTTACCGAACGCATGTTGCAGCGAAACCCTACAGACGGAATTTGGCAAACATCTGCCATAATATATGCAGATGTCATGTCTCTTTTTATAGATGATTTAAATAAAGAAGTTCTTATAGAAGAGATCGTAAAATTAATAAGCCCTAGTAGTGGAAATCCAAGCGGTATAAATTTGGTTATTTCTCTTTACAATACTATTATTTCTAAATTAGAAACTCTAACATCTTACAAAAAAAGTAGTAATCCACAAGAAAAACCTAGCGTCTCTTCTAAATCTAATAGTTCGTTCTTTATTACTCATGTCTTTAAAGATGAAGTACATAATGCAGATGCAGATAATACTATATTTTACAACTATTTCGATTCGGATTTGATTCCAGAATCTAGAAAGAAAACTATAAAGAGGCAAAAAATAGTAAAAAGTACTAGAACAACTTTATCTAGAGCTGAAATAAAGAAAATAAACAAACCTCAACTAAAAAAGAATTTAAATGATAGAAAAGGTTTGTTGACATTGACTGGAAACATTTTCAAAAAGACCATAGAACAAGAAACGCTTAAATATTTTAATTCTACTAATCCAGACATTAATGAACCTGATGATCTCTCGTCTTCTAGGCAAATAACAGATGTTAATTACTCTTTTTTGACTCCGACTAGAATTTCTACCAAAAAGAAAGAAATTAATTTTACAAAAAACAAAAGAATGCAAGAAGAAATACAAAAATCTATTAATGTTGATGATAGATTTGGAGAAAATTATAGAAATTTGGCAAACAATCTAAAGAGTTCTTCTTCAAAAGAAAAGAACATATTGAAAGACTCTTTAAATTCTCGTGAAAATATGTCAAATAAAGTAGTTTCTGATTTGAGAAAAAATGAAATTGTGACTAGTTTTAGAAATCTCGCTATAGCTTCTAGGATTAGCGAAGAAGTGATAGTTGTTAATGAAGATTTTGAAACTCTAGAGGGTACTCTAAAAGCATTTACAAAAAGTATAGGAGCAGGACATAGTGTTACTATAGAGCTAAAAAAAGAAGAAAAGCCAAAAACTGTTATTAGACCCATTCCAGAACCAGAACCTCCAGATTCAACAAAAGTTTCTTCTGGCACTGATAATAAAAAAGACATAGTGAGAGATAGGGGAGGTCTACCAAAATTTTTGGATTCAATAGCTAAAGAAATGGATTTAATAAAACCTCCGAGAACTCTTCGTGGTTCCAGAGAAAATTCTTTCGATGCAATTAAATTTAATAATAAAAATAGAAAAGAAAAAATCAAGTCTATCGGTAGAGACTTCTCTTCTCTGACTAATGAAAAAAAGGGCGCAATACCACCTCAGATTCAGGCAGAAATTTTAAAAGATAAAGGAAAAAGTTCTGTTTTATCTCCTGGAAAAGGATTCGATGCCACCAAACAAATACAAGTAAAAGCAATAAAAGAGATACAAATTTTAACAGGCTATGAAAAAGGTGAAGATGGAAGAAATCTTTTAGGCAAGCCAAAATGGGAAAAGTTAACAAAAGAAGTATATGATAATTTACCAAACAATAAAAAAGTTATTGCAAAAATGGTAGATCACAAAGATCTCTTATCTGGTAAGAAGCCGGAATCAATAAAAAACACTAAGGTATTGGAAGAAACTTTTTTTATACAACCAGAAACAAATAAGAAAGAGCTACCAAAGAAACAGATTGTTACGATAGAAAAGCAAAAAACATCTGTCTCGTTGGAAAAGAAAGACTTGGAAGCTACCAACAAAATAGTAAAAGAGCAAGTTAAGTTTCCCGCTAGTGTAGCCAAAACTGGATTGGTTAACCAGCAACCAATAAAAAAAGTAGTCGAAGATCAAAAAGTTCAAAAGCAACTAGAAAAGAAGGAAGTGGAAAAATCTCTAGTTAACAAAAAGACAGATAAAACAATAAAGAAAAAGAAAAAGACCAATAAAAATAAGCAAAGAAAGACTAAAACTAAAAAAAACTAGGAGATAATAGAGATGTCGCGTTTTTTGAAAAATAATAAAAAGTTTGCAACTACAAATACGACTACAGCTGTTAATGATTTTGCGATACAAGACAAAGGTACAGCAAAAACGCAAAGCAAAAATACAGCAAGTTCGCCTGTTTCTCCTGGTATACCTTCTATTACGACACCACAGGTTGTCAATAGTCCAATAAAAGATGCAGTAGCTTCTCAAGGGTTTCTAGATAGGGAGCCTTTAGGTATAGAGCCAGACCACGAAGCTTTGGCAGATATAATTTCCCGATATTGCGATATCGAAGAAACGCCAGAGGAGGAAGGACAACAATTGGGTTCATATAATCCAGAAACAGGAGAAATTACTACTATTCCTGGTATTGGCGTTTCTACTCCGATTGGTTCACTTGTGGGTTCAGCTATA
>Ga0129342_1000267_pt1 | contig 20941 bp, 22 predicted proteins | sample CPBDNA_5_FD_94426 | JGI IMG/M metagenome (GOLD analysis project Ga0129342, IMG submission 94426) | Freshwater to marine salinity gradient microbial communities from Chesapeake Bay, USA - CPBay_Sum_15_0.2_DNA | ecosystem: Environmental > Aquatic > Marine > Coastal | place: USA: Chesapeake Bay...
ATCTTTCTTCATCCATTCATCTTCTTTTAATGCTGCCATTTCATATATCTTTTTTAAGAATTCCATATTAAGTGATGGCTTTTTATCTTTTCTAAAATCAAATTTTACTAAATAATCATCAAAATCATCCTTTATTTCCTGATAAATGTGAATTATTTTTTCCAATGACCTTTTTTTAATCTTTAAAAATGGCAATGACAATACAAAATCATTTCCTGCCAAAAATGTTAAAAATATATAATCATTCAATAATGATATCTTACTTTTCTTTGTTATTTTAATACCCTCCTTTTCCTTAAAAAAATCCTTTCTTATTATATCATTATGAAATCCATCTTTTAAATTATCAATATTTAATTCTAAATAAGTATATCCTTCATACATTTCATCTAATCTAGGATCATTTTCTGCTTTTATCTCTCTAACAATATGAATATTCGACTTATGAGTACATACCGCCAATATAATTAAATCAGCATCTCTTCCATATAAATATATCTTATCATTTTTCTTCGATTCCATTGTTCTCATATTTCGTAGTAAATTTAAAAATTTATGCTCACCTTCACCTGGCGTATTTCCATTATTAAATATAATTTTCATATCATTATTATGCTGCTGAAATGTCTTTTCCTTCATTGCTTTAATAATACGATTACTTAACTTTTCCATAAATTCTGTTCCAGGTGAAATATTAGCACTTCTATCCCAAATAACTTTACTTTCATTCATTTTAAATTTCTCATTCAATTCCTTCATAAAGTTTTTCTCCATAATTGCTTTAAATCTTCTTGAACGCTGTTGTACCATTTTAGCTCTTGGTGCAGGTCCATCTAAAGCAATATAAGTTAATTTTTTGGGTTTTACTACATTACAAATTAAAGCTTTTGTACATGAAACAACTTCTTCTAAAACCAATTCTTCAATTTTATCTTTTGTATAATCATTTTTTTCAATGTCCTTTTTAATATTTTCATAAGCATTATACACTATTCCATTATAATCCATAAAAAAATAATCGGCATTTGTTTGCCCATTTTTAATACCTTTATGAATATTTTTATAATGTTTGTTATCTATTATTTTTTTAAAAAGTGTCGGAACCCCCATAGTTATTTAATATATTAATAGTAAGTATTATTTATATCATTTTTTTTTTAATTTTTAAAATATAAAAACGAAATGTTTGTTTAAAATACATTTAAAATAAATACTATAATACTAAGTATGAGCATCAACTCTAAAGAAGATGACCCAATTATTATAGAAAACTTTAATCCAAAAAATTATTTTAATGATAATGATTTGAAAAAAATAAAAGACAAAAAATTAAAAATTACAAATGTTGGAAAATACAGTATTACCAAACCAATTCATACTTCCTGGATAAAATCAATATTAATTAATTTCTTTAAATCCAAAAATATTAGTACAAAAAGTTTAAATATAATTGATTGTACAGCAGGTATTGGAGGAGATACAATAAGTTTTTCAAAATATTTTAACTTAGTATTAGCAATTGAGAAAAATAAAACACATTTTGATATATTAAAAAATAATGTTGAAGTTTTAGAATTAGAAAATGTAATATTGGAAAATAATGATTTTGTAAAAAAAGTAAATAAAGTAAAAACGAATAAAAAGTATGATTTATTATTTATAGATCCACCATGGGGAGGACCTAATTATAAAAATTTAAAAAATGTTGAATTATTTATTCATGATGAAGAAGAAAATAAAATATTATTAAAAGATATTATAAATAGTTATTATGATGATTTTAATTACATTATATTGAAATCACCAAAAAATTTAAATTTAGTAAAAGAAGATTATTTATTTAAAAATATTCATACTACTTTAGATAAAGACAATAAAATATTACTTATTATATTTGAAAAATAGTAAAAATTAATTATTTCAAATTTATATCTTTTATTTTTAAATATTTTACCATTCATTTTAAATAAGTTAAATTTAATTTAAATTTAACTTAAGATATATATTATTATAAATATTATGGCATTAAATGAAAATAGTGAAAAATATATTCAACCAAATGATATAAATATTAATTTAAAAGAACATCAATTAGCAATGTTAAATAAATGCTTAGAAATTGAAAAAAATAATGAATATGCTATAATGAGAGATAAACCAGGTAGTGGTAAAACATTTGTTGTATTATCTATGATTTATGAGTTGAAAAAAAAGGATATTCAAAATAAAACATCTAAAAAAACAAATGTAATAATTGTACCTCAAAATATTTATTTTCAATGGTGTTATAGTATTGAAAGATTAACTGATAATTTATCATATTTAAAATTTGTAGAATATGAGCATTTATTAAATTTATATAATGAACCAACAGCATTATATAATAAAGATATTATTTTAGTTACTTCATCTTATTATAATTCACTTGCTAGTACTATGACAAGTTTGGAAATAAATGTAGATAGATTATTTATTGATGAAATTGATAATGTTGGAAATTTGATAAATCAAAATTTTAATACACGATTTACAATGTTTATATCGGCATCATTTAGTTTTGATAATAATAATGGTTATTTTTCGGAAAAATTAAGAGGTAAAATGAGTGAAGATATAGTTATAGTATGTGATGAAAAATTTGTGGATAGTCAAATAGTATTAGATGAGCCAAAAGTTGATTATTATTTATGTAAAAATTTATATGTGGATAAGGTTTTGGTAAATGTGATTAGTGAAGATGAATTAAAAAACATAAATGCTTGTTATTATAAATTGAATGATAAAAATTATAATAATATAATAGCAAAAGATGAAAAAAGTTTAATTTCATTAATATTTAGGGAAAATAAGTCAGTTATTGAAAATTACAAAAATCAAATAAATGATTGTGAAAAAAATATAGATTTTTATGAAAAAAAAATGGAAAATAAGGAAAAATACATTAATGATTTTAATAGTCAAATTAGTAATATAACAACAATATTTGTATTTAAAAAGGATAGTTTAAAAATTAGTGAAAATTTACTAGAATATTTTAAATTTTATTTGAATCCAATTATAGAAAAAGAGTATGAAGAATATTATGATGTAATTGTATCTAATCGGAAAAATAATGTGAAGGAATTAAAAATGTATATTCATAATTTAAATGAAGCTATTTATAATTTATATACATTGGATTTAAACAATACTGGTATAAATGAAAAAAATATTGAAAATTTAAGTAGAGTATTTAAAATGATAAGTAGTGTATTAAAAAATAAAAATAAAGAAATAGATAAATTATTTGATGATTTAAAAAAAATAAATGAAACAAAAGAAATTGATAAATTTTTAATGATTTTTATTGAAAATTACAATAAATTTGAAAATTATATATTAATATTTTATGAATTATTAAATAATTTAGAAATTGTGTTAAAAAGTAAAGATTTATTAATTAATCTGAAAGAATATTATGTTAAAATTATTGATGAAAGAAACATATATTTAGAAAAAAAAGAAATGTTATTAGAAAAATTAAAAAAGAATGACATATGTCCAGTTTGTTATGATGTATTAGAATCAAATAATTGTTATATATCTAATTGTTGTAAAAATAATATCTGTATTTCTTGTACAGAAGAATGGTTTCTTACATATAAAAAAACAAGTTGTATATATTGTAATAGTGATGATATTACTATTGAATCGTATTTAAAAAGTGAAAATTTAAAAGTAGAGGAATTAAATGAAGAAAATATTGAAGAAAATGTTGAGGAAGATATAGAGGAAGATACTAATATAAAAGAAAATGAATCAATGAATGAAGGAATAATTAGTAACTACAATATATATTCTGGAAGTAAAATTAATTTTTTGAATGAATTTATTACTGATTTGAAAAATAATGATTTTAAAGTAATTTTATTTTGTAATTATAATACTATTTTTCAAAAACTAGAAAGTATTTGTAAAGAAAATGAAATATTATATGAAGATTTAGAAAAGGGAAATATAAATGAAATTGAAAAAACAATTTGTAATTATAAATATGGTAATTCAAAAATATTATTTGCTAATTCATCATTATTTTCATGTGGTATGAATTTAGAGAATTCATCACATATAATTTTTGTTCATAAAATGGATGAAGATACTGTAAATCAGACAATTGGAAGAGCACAAAGGTTAGGAAGACAAAATAAATTAAATATTATGTATTTAGAATATGAAAATGAACAATATCAAGAAAAAATAAAAACACAATTTTATGAAAAAGATATGACTTCAAATAATGAAATTAGTAATTTTGATAATTATAGTTCTAATTATAATGAGTTAAATAATGATTCTAAATCATCGTCGCTAATAAGTTTAATAAATAGTAATCAAGAAAATACTATAAATGAAAATGAAGAAAATAAAGATGAAAATAATGAAGTAAATGAAGTAAATGAAATAGAATTACCTAATTATGATGAAGTTGTAGATGTAAATTTGGATGAATTAATAGCATCATTGAATTAAATTATTTTTCTAAAATAAGAATATTAGTTATATTTTGTTTTAAATAAACATCTTTTTTTAATATATTTTCAATATTTTTTACATATTTTTCTAATATTGAATAATTTTTTTTATTACAATCAAATTGAAATAAAGATATTGGTATATTTACTTTTTTTTTATTAAATTCAAATAAAATAACTATTTCATATTTATTTTTTTTTTGTTTTGAATCTGTTTTACATGGATTTATATTTTTGTTACAAAAATTTATTTTGTAATCATTCTTTTCATTGGTTTTTGTAATATATATGAAATGTTCAGTTAAATGATAAAAAAATTTTTTATAATTATTATATAAAAAATTAATTTTATTTTCATCAAATTTTATCTTTATTTTTGGAATAATATTTTTGTCTAATAAAATTAGTTGAATATATAACTTTATGCCTAATAATTTAATTTTATCTTCAGCTTTCATATTATATATGATTATTTTTATCAAGATAAAATTTATTTATAATAATTAATTTAAATTTAAAATAAATTTAAAGAAAAATGATTATTTATAGTTATAATGAATAAAGAAGAATTAAAAGAAACAATTCAAAAGATATGCATACAAGGAAAAGGTATATTAGCAGCTGATGAAAGTACAGGCACAATAGCTAAACGTTTTTCTAATATTAATTTAGAAAATACACATGAAAATCGAATAGCATATCGTGATTTATTATTTACAACACCTGATTTAAATAAACATATTAGTGGTGTTATTACATATGAAGAAACATTATTTGATAAAACGAGACAAGGTGAATTATTAATTCAATCATTATTAGATTCAGACATTGTAGTTGGTATAAAAGTAGATATGGGTGTTAAACCATTATATAATACAGATAATGAGACAGTAACACAAGGTTTAGATAATTTAGATATACGTTGTAAAAAATATTATGAAGCTGGGGCACGATTTGCAAAATGGCGTGCTGTTTTAAAAGTTGATGTTGAAAAAAATCTACCATCTGATTTAGCAATTCATGAAAATGCTGTAACTTTAGCACGTTATGCTTCAATTTGTCAAAATAATGGTCTTGTACCTATTGTAGAACCTGAAATTTTAATGGATGGTACTCATACATCCATACAATCACGTGATATTACAATAAATGTTCTTAGTACAGTATATAGAGAATTAATTCGTCATCATGTTGATATTGAATGTACATTATTAAAACCAAATATGGTTCGCCCTGGTGTATCATCTTCTGAAAAATTAGATTGTGAAAAATTGGCAATTCATACAATAAGTGCATTTCAACATACAATTCCTGTAAATATGCCTGGAGTTGTATTTTTGTCAGGTGGAATGTCTGAAGTTGAAGCAACATCAGCATTAAATGAAATAAATAAATATGAAACACAAAAACCATGGAGATTAACTTTTTCTTATGGAAGAGCACTTCAGGCAAGTGTATTAAATGCTTGGCAAGGGAAGGATGAAAATAAACATATTGCACAACAGACATTATTGAAACGTGCTGAAGAAAATGGGAAAGCATCCAATGGAAAATATGAAATTGAATTAATAAATAATATTTCACTACATGAAAAAGATTATGTTTATTAATTATGGTGACTAAAAAGAAAAATAAGACAAATTAATTTAAAAATTTATTATATATTATTTTTTTCTAACTCATTACAAAAATAATAGAAATCCTCCATATTTTTTTTAGAACCAAAATATATTGATGTTGTTTCATGAATATTTTTTATAACTTTTTTATTTATATCATTAAAATCATCAAAACATAATCCACCAGAAAAATCAAGTAATTTCGCCAAAGGTTTTGCCTCGTATAATAATCTAATTTTATTTTTGTCGTTTTTTATATCTTTTGGATACATAAATATACCTCCATTTATTAGTATGTTGTGAAAATCAGCTACTAGACATCCATAATATCTTGAAGAATAATCTTTATTTTTTAATTCTTCCAAATATAATTTGTGATTAATATGAAAATTATTTATTTTTGCCTCATTTATTGAATATATATTCCCATATTCTGGTATTTTAACATTATCATTATGTAAAATAAAATCTTTTAAATCATCATCATATATAAAATGATACACATTATACTCAAAATAAAATACAAGATGCATTGAAGATGAATATAATATATATCCAGATAATATTAAATTATTTGATTTATTTATTGATGTTAATGTATTATCAAAATTTAAACTATCTTTATATAATCCAAAAATAGTACCCATTGGCATACTATTTTCAATATTTGATGAACCATCTAAAGGATCATACACAAAAATTAAATTTTTGTCAGTTTTAATATTAATTATTTTTTCTTTGTACTCTTCTTCAGAACATAATGTATTTACAACATTATGTCCATATATTGAACTTTTTATAATACTATTTGATAATAGATCTATTTTTTTTTGTTTTTCCTGATGTATATTTAAATTATTACTTTTTAAATTAATGTTTTCTAAATAAGATAATGATAATATTTTTTTTATTTGTATGGCATTTTTTTGTATATTATTTAATATTTCAATTGTATCATTTTCTCCTGAATAATTTGTTTCTAAAGTTTTTTTTCTTAAAAAATTTTTAAAGCTGATTTTGTATGAATTTATTTCAGACAAAAAAAGTAAAAATATAAAAAATAAGAATATGATCATTATAATTTATTTTTATAATATATATTTAAATCCTTTATTTATAATAATTAATTATAAGATATTTATATAAAACAGTTTAAAAAAGAATTCATTTATTATATAATATGAGCCAGCTTTTAAAAAATTGTCCAACTTATGTTATTAATTTAATTGAAAGAAATGATAAAAAAGCATATATTGAAAAATTATTTAAAGAAAAAAATATAAAGTTTGAATTTTATAGACCAGTAAAACATAATAATCCAAAAAGAGGTTGTTTAGAATCTCATTTACATTTAATAAGAAGTGCTGTTGAAAAAGATTTTGATAAAATATTAATATTTGAGGATGATGTAAAATTTATTCGTTCAATAAAAGATTTAAAAGAACCACCAAGTGATTGGAATATGATTTATTTAGGTGGTACAGTACATAGAATTATGGATACAAAAAATAAAAATTATACAAGAGTACAAACATGGACTACTCATGCATATTTTATAAATCTACAAGACAAAGAGTTTGTTAATAAATTATTGGAAATGGAAAATTATGATGGAGAGGTAGATAGATATTATTTGGAGAAGGTGCATCCTAATTTCAAGTGTTATATGACGAATCCGATGGTAGCTATTCAAAAGGAAGATTATTCAGATATTGAGGGACAAGAAGTAAATTATGATTTTATGCAATATACATTAAATGGGTTACGATTACCAGAGCACGAGGTAACATCGGAAGGAAATTATGTATTAAAGTTAGATAAAATAAGGGATAAAGATTTGCCGAAAGTGTCTATTATTACACCGACATACAATAGAAGAAAATTATTTAGTATGGCATTAAACAATTTTGAAAATTTCAATTATCCTAAAAATAAAATAGAGTGGGTAATTGTAGATGATAGTCCAAATGATATGGATAGTGTGGAAGATTTAGTGAGTTATATGAAAAATGTAAAATACATTAGATTTAGAAGTACAGAAGAACCAATGACAGTAGCTTCAAAAAGAAATATTGGAGTAACAAATGCTACAAGTGAATATATAATCCATATGGATGATGATGATTATTATCCACCTGAAAGTATAATAGCTAGAATAAAATTGTTAATGAAATATAAAAAAGAAGGAATTGAATGTTTAGGTTCGACATTAATTGGTACATATAATATAATCAATAATACAAGTTCAATGAGTTCAGATGGTCCAATATCTTTATCAGAAGCATCGATGGCATATACGAAGAAATTTTGGGAAAAAAGAGGATTTGATGATTTATGTGTAAGAGGTGAGCATAAATATTTTACAGAAAATAGATTTGAGCAAATATTGGATGTGCCATATAGTTTTATATTAATAGCTATTAATCATAGACATAATATGAGTAATGAGTTAAGGGGGGATGAAAGTTTGTTAAAATTTTCGGAAAATAATTCAAAATTTGGTGAAGTAGCTAATTTCTTTGATACATGGGATATAGATACACAAATGTTTATTATTGATTTACGAAAATACATATTGAATTAATCTTTAAAAAAATGAATTTTAAATTATATAATATTATTTATATTATATAATAGATATGTTGAATGAATTTATGATAGATATGTTTAAAGAAGAAGATAAAAAATACACTTGTGAATTACATACAAAACACAATAATGAAAAACCATTGTCACCATGTAGAGGGAAGTTATGTAACACATGTTTTAAACGAAAAGTAGATGGATATTCAAACCCAGATCATGTGTCTAATCCATTTGGATATTTGTATTTATTTCCAGAAATATGTGTAAAATGTTCAATAGAAAATAAAAAATGTATGTGGTGCTATATTAAAAATTGATTTTAATTACAAAAAAAATAAAAAAATCATGGAAGAAGAAATATATAGTGAAATAATAAAAAATACAAATAATGAGAATATAATATTGTCATTAGAGTTTGAAAAATTATTTTTTGATAGAATAATGACTAATTATTGGATAAATATAAAAAATTTAAATGTAAATTACATTTGTTTTCAAAATAATATGGGGTTTATATTTTATATTGTACCAGAAAAAAATGATAAATTTAAATTTGTATTAAAAAAAGAAGAACATTCTACTTTTCATTCATTTTCAGAAAAAATTATTGACAAACAACATGCACAAAGAGAAATTATTAATTTAGTTGATAGTTTAATTCTATATTCTTTAATTTATTATAATTTATTTATATAAAATTTTATTGTTTGTTCCTTGATTAACAATAGGATTTTTACAAGCAGTAAATAATTGTACTGGTCCAACAACACATTCTTGTGTATTTTCTTGTAACCAAATACCTCTATTTAAATTTTGATATTGATTACCATGTATTATCGTACTTTCTGTAGCAGCACCAGATTTAATAACAATACCATTTGCTGATTCTGGTGTAATATGTTGTGGAATTAAACTAATATAATTGTCATGAATATTTCCTTTAATATGGTATGCACCCCATAATTCTTTGGGTAAATCATTAGAAAGAGTAATAGCATTAAATTCTTTTTCCGCAGTATGTGTGTAATTTTGTCCATAAATATGATTATTTCCAATGTTAAATTGAATTACATTAGTTAAATGGACACAATATCTAGATGCATTAATATGAGAGCCGAAAATACTTAACCATGGTTCAGCATGAATATTTCTTGTACCAGTACTAGACCAGTTACTATTATAAACAATACCATTTCTAACAGCTAATATAGCCATGTCTCTAATATTTACTCCTTCAGCATTTCCACCTACATAAATAGCTGTTTTCCAGAACATGAAGAAACAATCACTTAAATAAATTTCACATGGATTTTTATCTCCCAAAATTAATAAAGCCCTATCACTTTGAATATCATCCCATGATTGAAGTTTATCTTGATCACCGACAAATTTACATTGCTCTAATCTAACAAGTCTTGAATTATATAATTTAACTGCATTTTTTATAGTAATACTTACATGAGCACCAAGTATTTCAACATTTCTTATATTGACGTCAGAAATAGCAGCACCATCAATGAAACTTAAACTTAAAACACTACCTGGATGATTTTCAGCAACATAAATTCTAATATCATTCATCGAAAATTGATTAGCATCTTCATTAGAACCTACAAATTTACTATCATGTATAAATGATGCACCATTATATGAATAAATTTGAGTTATTTCTACACCATCACCTTGATAATTAATTGCTTTTTTAGAAATAATATTTTTTGTAATTTTATATCTACCTTTTGGAATATATAATTTACCATCACCTTGGACACTCATGAATGAATTTTCATTAAATGAATTTACAGCATTTTGAATAGCATCAGAATCATCGTGATTCCCATCACCTACTGCTCCGAAGTCTTTAACACTTACCATTTCTTTTAGTTTTTCATGTACTGTTCTATTTACAGAACCTTTTTTGTTTAAATTATAAAGAATATCTTTTGAGTTTATTTTTGTTGCCATATAATATAATATAATATTTTTATTCTTTTTACGAATTAATTAATTTTTTATTAAATAAATATCCACTAAAATTTTTTTCTGTAAAAAACCACATAAACTTGTATTTAAAGATATTTCTTGTAAAATCTTGATTTATAAAAAAGATACCACCAAAATCTTTTTTTAATTTTTGTAGATTTATTGTATGAAAAATATCATAAATATCATAATCAAAATAATCATTGGTAAATTTATATAAATTACTAACATTAATTATTAATATATGATTTTGTGCTTTATGATTTATGTTATTTGTGAAATGTACATCTTTAGTGAATTGAAATTTTGTTGTATTTTTAAGATTAAAAGGTAAATTTGTTAAAAAAAATTTATTTTCATTAAATTTATTATTTTTATTTGAAACAAAAGTAAAAATATTTGATTTCATAAAACTATAATTATTTAATTGAAAATTTTCAATATAAAAAAATTTTATTAAAAAAATAAAATCAAAAAAATAATTATAAAGTGAATATAAAAAATATAATAATATATTCATTATTTATACTTAATAAAAAAATAATATATTTAGATAAAATTTCTTGTATTTGGAGTAATTCCTTTATTAAAATCACTAGGGAAACAATTTATTTGTAAATCCAATGGGTCATCTTTTTTATCATTAAAATAAATTGATGTATCTTGTTCTTTTAAATCAGGTGTTGTAGTACAATCTATATAATCTTCTGGTAATGTTTTATTTGTTTGTATAAATTTATCAGAACATACATAATTATTGACAATATTTCCATTAGTTAATTTCCAACTTTGATTTAAGAAGCCATTATGTAAATTATTCATATCTGATTTCCAAATGCCATCATAAAGCAATTCATTTTCATTAGCACACCATTTTCCTTGTTTTAATTCATTATTTGCTGTATTTTTATAAATATTCAATTGTCCAACATGGTCATTATAATATATAGGATTTAATGGAATATTTGTGCCAGTTTGTGTATTAACAATATTTCTTGAAATATTATCTAATTTTTTACAACTATCCATACTAGGTATATTGTTAAATGGATTATGTTGATTGTAATTTTCAAAATTTTCATTTTTAGATACAAATTTATCTACAACACTAAATAAAAATGAATTAATGCTATAAATTGTAATAATTATAAATAAAATAAGAACAATTAAAGTGATTATTAATGATATCATATATTTATAATAATTATTTTTATTTTACAAAAAAATAAACTTTTTTTTATAAATATATATTATATGGATCAAATATATTTTTGGATAATAATTTTATTTTTAATAATATTATTTTTAGATTATTGTGAAAAAAAATATAAAACAGAACAATTTACTAATCCTGAACCTATTAGTAATTCAACAGTACCTCCTTATTATGAAGAAAATAGATTAAGTGTATATAAACCAATATATACCACAAATGCTATAAATTTAAATAATAAAAATTTAAATTTTAAGAATTTTGGTACAAATGGAAGTACTCCACCATTTTTAAAATGTCCATCATGTAATTTACAATTCCAATGTAGTGATTATCCTTATGAAGTTGATGATAAAAATCAAAGCGTATGCCATAATTGTTATGAAAAAATAAGTTATAATAGTAATAATTTTCCTGTATATGCTAAGTCTGTTGGAAAGCCTCGTGTTTGTAGAAATTTAAAATAAATTGATTTAAATACCTTATTATAAATATAATTATTATGACAATATCCTTAAATTTCATAATTAAAGATTTAAAAAATGATAATTTAATTAATATAGTGAAAAAAAATGATGAATATATATTCAATTGTACATGTGGTGTGAATTATTGTCATCATTTAGATTATATTATTCATAAAATATCATGTGATGTAAATAATAAAATATGTTATGATGATTATTTTAAATTAATTGGATTTGATTCAGTAGAATATTTACAAATTGAAATACAAGAAAATAATAATCTAATACATGAAATAATAATAAAATATGTAATTGACCATTTTGAAATAAATTGTTCTTGTAATAATAATGAATGTTACTATTGTAAATATGTTGTTATAGAATTAATATCAGAATATTTGAAAAAAAAAGATTTAGTAAATACTATGAATAATGACATATTACTTTTACAAGAAATAGAAAATGACTTACAAAAATTACAAATGTAAATCTTTTATTTTTAAATTTAGGAAGAAATTCATTAAAAACTTGAAGTGAAAAAGATTAATTTCAATCAAATAATATTCATAAATTTTTTTTTACTCGGTGTAATATTTATCATTTGTAAATGTTAGTAAAAAATTGAAAAAAATACTCTTTATTATTATAAAATATGAATCGAAAAATTATTTTAAACTTATATAAAACAAAAGTAAAACTATGTCAAAGTCAAGGGTATCAATTAGGTTCATGTTCAAATATTCAACCACACTTTAACTTAGGAAAAGCACTTGTAAAATTAAGAAAAATAAGAAATAACAAATATAAAGCGAAATTTGTTATGAGTCATATAAAACAAGCATATAATGATGCAAAATATGTACAAAATGATTTTTTAATTGGTGCTTTAATTGATGAAGGATTTTTAGCTTTAAGAAATTTCGATAATTTTTTAAATGTACCAAAAAAAAGAATTATTTATGAAGATGATGATGATGAATATATAGAATTTGGATTTGATGAAGATTAACATCTAAAACAACTTTTGAATTTACTTATTAATGTTTCAGTTACATCTACAGATGTTGTAAGTAAATCTATACATAAATCAATAATTATAATAACACTATCTTTGTCTTTTACTTTAACATGTTCTAATTCAATCAAAATTAATAAAATATTTTTTATAAAATTAATAGAATCTTCTATAGTTATTTTAAATAATTTTTTAAAATTATTTGAATCATTGAAATTCTTGTACACATTCTTAATTAATACAACCAATTTTGGAATATCATTAGAATCAATGACTTTATCACTAATTATATCAGTTAATGATTTTTCGATTTCATTCAATAATTCTGGATAACTTTCAGTAATTTTATTTAAAAAATCCAAAAATTGAGTACTCAAATTTAAATCCACTTTTAATTTATCCACTTTTGTTTTATCCATTAGAAAATCTGCTAATAATTTCCTCATTACCATTTTTTTATCTTCTATTGTTAATTCAATGGAACTTTCTTCAACAACATCATCAGTTTTTTGTTCATCTTTAGGTTCAGCAACTTTAGGTTCTTCTACTAAATTTGTGGTTTCTTCAACAACATCATTAATTTTTTGTTCATTTTTAGTTTTTTCAACTTTAGGTTCAGCAACATTGGATTCTTCTAATAATTTTGTGGTTTCTTCGGGTACATTATTTGTAGTATTTTCAGGTTCAGACATTATATATTTATAATAAATATTATTTTAAATATAAAAATCCATATATTTATTTATTTTTTTATAATTGTTAATAAATAAGTAATACATTTTATACATTCTTCTGTTGAATCTTTAAAAAAATAAGGAATTAAAGCATGTATAAATGACTTTGTAGAACATACTAATAAATATGTCCCAATTTGAAAAGAAATAACAAAGTGTTGTAAATAAGTTACTTTGTTTTCCTTTAAATGATTAAATATAATAATATCTAATAACCCCATATTATTATTTATATTATATACCAGAATTCGTTAAAAATAAAAAATTATTTTATTAGAAATATACTAAATACGGTCATTACATCATACTTTAATAAACTTAAAAAATAATAAATTATAATCTGTTAAATAATATTTTTAAATGTTTAAATATATTTAATCATAAATTCGCCGTGATTTTCTAAAGTTGTATCAATTTCATAATTTAATTTTCTGTAATAATTACGTGTTCCGACACCTGCAATCACAATTAAACCATCACAATTATATACTTTAGCAATCTTTTCTGCTTCAATCATTAATTTTTTACCAAATCCAACATGCTGTGAAGACTTGATATTATTTTTAGAATATGTATCATTAACTCTTCCATAAACATGAAGTTCTCTTATTTTAGCTTTATTATTGTATTCATTTGAAAAACAATTATTGTATTCATTATTAGTAATTCTTAGTCGTAGAAAACTGTAAATTTTGTCTTCTTTACCACAACCATAATATGAATAATGAATATTAAATAAAGATAAAATACTAGAAATAATAAAATAAAGTATATAATGAAAACATATTTTACATTTACATGATTTATGACTTAAAAATATATCTTGTCCATCATTACCAAAATAATCCACTCTAACTAACTTAGCATTAGATATATTTGAATAATCCGTTCTAACCTCCATACTTCGAATATCATTTGATGTAAAATTATTACTTTTCATTTTATCATCAAGCATTTGTCTTAGATTAGTAAATTTATTACCACCTTCAATATAATTACCTGGAAAGTCTCTTTGAATTCGATTTACACGAATCCAAGGAGGTATTTTTTGTAATACCCAAATAATTAAATTAAAAAATCCTTCAAAATCTGATTCAGCATATGGCTTATATATACCATTAGAATACCATTCTTTAATTTTTGTAAATTCCAAAACATTACATGGATAAATTTTCCATTGGTCTGCTTGATATTCAGGATAATAAATCACTTTATGAAACATAATTTTATCCATGAATAGATTTGAACCAGGTAAATCAGGCATAATATGAATATCTACTTTAAAACAATTATCTTTTAATAGTTTCAATGCTTTAATGGTATCTTTTTGATAACATTCTCTATTAATCATTTTTAATACTGTATCATCAGTATGTTGAATACCAATTTGTACTCGTGTTACACCATATTTTCGAAATCTTCTTAATTCATATTTTGTAATTTTATCAGGACGTGTTTCAATAGTAATACCAATGATATGTGCTAAAGCATTTTCATTTAATAATTTTTCTTTTTCAATGTCGTACATGGGTCTTAAATTAGATTGTTCATTAAAAACATTATTGGCAGCATAAAATAGACTACAAATAAAATTTTCACATACTTTAGGATCATAACACGAAAATGTACCCCCTAAAATAATAATTTCAATCTTATCAATATTATGCCCATTTACAAAATAAGATATAATTCTTTCATGAAATTGTGCATAAGCATCAAATTTATTTCTTTCTCCACGCATAACTGTTGGCTCTCCATGATAGTAACTTCTACTATATCTAGGGTCATTTGGACAGTAATGACAATCATATTTACATGAAAAATTATCAGGTGGCATAATGACGGAAACTACTAAAACACCTGAGTGTGACCTCATTTTTTTAGTAATAAGTAGTTTTTCCAATTCAATATATTCATCAATTAACTTTTTATATTTCCATTGTCGGTATATAAAATATATTTGTGATTTTTTGGGATTCATACCATATTTTTTTCGTAAAGTCATAAAATATTCATTGTATTTTATTAAATTCTGCCTTTCATCTTCATCCAATTTAATCTTTAATAAATCAGATACAAAATTTTTAATATTTTCTTCGTCCTTTAATGGAATTAATGTATTTTTCTTAATATTAATTTGATTATCAGATACTAAATCTTCAATATCATGTTCATTATTTGATGAACATAGACTACTTTGACTATAGTTAATCATTTTAAATTTTGTATGTTATTTAAAAAAAAATCATTTTTTATAATTAAAAAATTAATATATTATTATATATTAATGCTGTTTAATATATTATTTTATGAACATTTCAAAAAAAATTATATTCAAATAATTATATTTATATTAGTAATTGCATTAATTAATCCAATACAAAGTGTAGGTTTATCCAGGTTATATGGTCATTTATTTGATATAATACATAAAAATACATCATATAAATCATTTTTTGATATAAATAATATTTTTGCTTATAATGTACCAGGTATTATAGCATTAATTTCATTTGTATATATTATAATTGGTATATTATATTTAACAAAAAATTATTTAGAAACACTTATTGTACCAAATTATTTTAAATACTTAAGAGAGTTATTTTTTAATAATTTTATAAAAAAATATTCAAATGATTTTAAGGATGTTCATATAGGTGAAACTTTATCCAAAATATTTGAATTAAATATGTCAGTAATTACTTTATTTTTATATATTTGTAATTATTTTGTTGCTACAATAATTGGTTTAATAGCTATTTCAATATATTATTTCTATTTGGATTGGAGAATAGGATTAATATTTTTTACTGGTTTTACATGTGTTTTTGTCTTATATTATCTAAATGGCTCAAAACAAATAAATAATTCAATTAAAAAACTTAATATATTATATGAAAATAATGAGAAATTAACAGATAGGCTATCAAATTTATTAAATATATATATTAATAATGAACAGGATAATGAAATAAATAAATTTGTTACAAGTGAAAATAGATTAAGAAGACAATTTATTAATAATTATTGGGTTGAAAAAAAAAATGTTGCTTCATCTGAGGTTATTATTATATGTTGTATTATTTTAATATTAATTTTGTCTTATTATTCATTAAAAAATAAAAAAATAAGTATTGTAAGTTTTATATCCATTATTGTAACCTTAGGTGCAGGTGTTGAATATTTATTTTCACTTAATAATGAAATTTCGAGTTGTATTTATCAAATAGGTATTATTCAATCAAATAAAGATTTATTAAATGAAATATTGAATTTAAAGAAAAGAAAAATTATTGATGCTAAATTAAAATCAGGTAAAATTGAATTTAGAAATGTTTCTTTTGGGTACGAAAATAAAAAGAAAATACTTAATAATTTTAATTATGTAATAAAAGATAAAGAAAAAATAGCAATATTAGGTCAATCTGGTTCAGGTAAAACTACAATCATGAAAATATTAATTGATTTACATGAAATTAATGGTGGCACAATTTTAGTAGATAATGTAAATATAAAAAATATAGATACAACTTATTTACGAAAAAATATAATATATATAAATCAACGTACAACATTATTTAATAGAAGTATATTAGAAAATATGAGTTATGGCACAAATAAAAATAATCATCATATTATTGAATTATTACAAAAATATGATTTAATGACAGTATTTAATAAATTACCAAAAGGTATTTATACACAAGCAGGAGTGAATGGTAATAATTTGTCCATGGGTATGCAAAAAATAACAATGATTGTTAGAGGTGTTTTAAAAGAAGGATTAATATATGCTTTTGATGAACCATTAACATCATTGGATTCTAAATCTAGAAAAAAAGTAATTAAAATGTTAATGGAAGAATTAAAAGATAAAACATTAATTATTATTACTCATGATAAAGAAATATTACCTTATATGAATCGTACATTATATATGAATAAAATTAAGAATTAATAATTCTTTTTAATTGATCTTTAATTTTTAAATTTTTATTATAATTTTTTACTTTTAATTTATTAATTAAATTTTTACTTATGTAACTATTTAATGCTACATGTACTGTATTATGTAATTGTTTAGCTACTTCTGTAGCACATTCTTTTATTATTCTTTTTTGCTCTTTTTCTGATAAATTTTTAAAATTCATATCCTTAGTATAAACATTAAAATAATATAAAAATAAATAATTTGCGTTGGTCATTCTTAGATCTTTATTCGTAATATCAAATTCGGACAAATATTCATTTACATCATTGTTATTGACATGTTTTAAGTTTTTATTTGAATCGTAATAGGAAAATAAATATTTATTTTTATTACACAATAATCTTAAAATTTTTTGAATATAAGCATGTTTAAAAGTACATGTATTTAAAACACCTTTTTTACCAGTAAATTCAATTACTGTTCTTTCTGATTTAAATTTTATGTGTTTTTTTTGTAATGTAGTTAAACCAATAGAGCCATACTCTTTTTCATAGGATTCATTACCAATTCTAAAATTACATATTTTCATTAATTTTAAAATAGTAGCAATTAATTTGTTTTTGATATCAGTATTTTGTTTTAAATCATAATTTATTTTTTTATCTAATTTTTCATTAATAGCAATAAATTTTTTTAAATTATTTAATTTTTTATCTTCTCTTTTTTCTTTAAACTCTTTATTATAACTGTATTGTGTGCGTCCTTTATTATCTATTGCCGAAGCATATATTTTTTTTTTAAGACAATAAAATTTTACATCTTTATAGGTCGGTACAATATATAGTTTATCAAATTGGTCAATAATTTTTTTATTTTGTAATAAATTACCATATTGGTCCTTGTATGTATTTTTAGTTTTATAAGCTATTCTAACATAATACCTCATATATTATTATAATATTTTATTTTTTTTGTAATATATTTTTAATTAAATATTATATATTCTTTTGATACACAATTAAATTTTACTACTTTTCCAAGACAAATAGCATCTTCATATAGATTTCTTTTTCCAATTTCTGTAATTTGTACTACTTTTTCTTTGTTATTGTTATCTATTATATCATAATAAATATACGGAAAATTCTTATGTTCGTTTATAGTTTCAAATTGTTTTACGGAGTACCAAGCAAATATTTCTAAATATTCAGATCTACACAATGGGCAATTTTTATCCCATTGTTCTAAACATGATTTATGGAATACGTGATTACATTTAATTTTAATGGTGTCACAATCCATTGAATTTAGACAAATGGGACATATTTCTTGATTTTCTGCCATTTTTGTTTTTATTTTTTTACAAAAATGAATCGATTTTTTATATAAAAATTGATTAATAAGTAACATATATATAAAACAATGCAATTTTATTGGGATGATACTAAACATATTAATATACTTGAAAGATATACAACAATATGGAAAGGAACATTAATTAATACAAATATAGATAGCAATTGGTTAAAACCAGAACAAGTAAGAGAGTTTGATGATTTATTAATTGATATATGTGAGAGGAATTTTTACATAAGCTTAGATGAAAGTAATATTTATTTAAGTTTATGTCAAGATTCACCTTATTTTTATTATGAATTTGAAAAACATATTTTAAAATTTTTACGAAGTGCTGAAAAGAAGTTTAATATTAGTATTAATGAAGGTGAATTTTATTGTTGGGAGTGTAGGCCAATGGCAAATTCATATAGATACAGAATATATAAAAAAGATAATAAGTTTAAATTGAAAAAATCTGTACAAAATTGGAATGAAGATAAATAACTTTATAATAAAAAAATGAAACTTTTTCAAGAATAAACAAAAAAAATGAAGGCATTTATTTTACTAATTTTTTTATCTCATTTAATTAATGTACAAGCATTAACAGAAATAGTAATTATATTAGGATGCTCAAATAATTTTATACAAAATCAACGTGTTCAAGCAGGAATCGATTACATAAAGCAGTCTAAGCTAGATAAAATATTATATTTATCTGGTGGAATAAAGAACCAAATTAAGAATGATGTAAGTGAATCTTCAAAAATGTTAAAGCAAATAATGAATGAAAATTTAAATGCTAAAATAATATTAGATGAAAAATCGAAAAATACAGCTGAGAATTTCGTGAATTTGAAAAAATGGGTACAAAATAATCATTTATATAATTTATTTAATTATGTCATAGTAACATCTGATTTTCACAAAGAAAGAGCTTTAAGTCTATTTAATGGTATATTTGATAACGTAAAAGCAAAAATGATATTAAGTGAAAGTGATTGTATTCAATGTTGGAATGATGAAAGAATTCATTCTAAAAATATTCATACTGATATTATGGAGGCCTTGATATACATGAATTAACATGAATTAATACATATTTATAAAAAAAATCGAAACCTACTAAAAAAAATTAGTATGAAAAGCTTCTAAGTAAAACTAGAAAATATGAGTGAGACTGCTTCAGTTCAATCTGCTATGTCAAACATTTCAAGCCATTCTCAAAATGGCACTGAGCCCAATTACGAAGGATTCAAGACAGACATGTCTCAGTTTCTCACAGAAAAGAAGGGACAATTCCAATGTAATCGTTTGATTCATCCTAGTGCATGGAATGCGACGTTTGGGAAATATAGTCCTAACGAGACTTACGGTCTTACTCTGAAGAAACTTGTTGATAAGTACCCTGCGATATTTTATTTCGAGGGAAAAGGACACGAGAAATGGATTTGCTTGGAGGAATTCAGAAATGAGAACAACCAGGTGAGTTTAAAGACTCGTTCCAGTCACTCTGCCACCACACGCAGTGGCCATGCCAC
>Ga0129342_1000268_pt1 | contig 20903 bp, 19 predicted proteins | sample CPBDNA_5_FD_94426 | JGI IMG/M metagenome (GOLD analysis project Ga0129342, IMG submission 94426) | Freshwater to marine salinity gradient microbial communities from Chesapeake Bay, USA - CPBay_Sum_15_0.2_DNA | ecosystem: Environmental > Aquatic > Marine > Coastal | place: USA: Chesapeake Bay...
AAATCAGTTCTTACTTTCATTAAACAACTACAATACTTTCTTTGTATTCTAGTTAATTTACTACCCGTTCTAAATACTTTTGTTTTATCTATTTTATTTGTTCTAGTTGTTTTCTTATTTGTTTTCTTATTTGTTTTCTTATTTGTTTTCTTATTAGGCTTTATTTTTTTTTGATTATTATTACTCATATTAATATTGATAAAGAAATTATCAAATTACAATATTTATTAAAAATCTTAAAATCTTTGAACGAGAAAAATATTCTAATTATTATTAGATTATTAGTAATATTAGATTATTGGTAATATTAGATTATTGGTAATATTAAATTTGTTTTAATTCTATTTTTATCTTGATGAAAATTCCATGTTGCTGACATCTTAGAAACTAATTTATCGATTACAGTCAAACCATATCCATTACTTTTATTTAAATATTGGTGATATGACCCGTTGCTAGATTTGTTATCATATTGTGATTTAGGTATATTGGATATATTATTACTAATTAAATTAGAAACTTCAATAATAACATCGTGTTTCCTTTCCTGCATTTTTATTATTATTTCATCACCTTTAACACCATGTTTAATGGCATTTAAAATAAAATTATCTATAATTATTTTAAAATAAATTGGATTTATTTTAACATAAAAATTAGTATTAGGTAATTCATCTGAAATTACTAAATTAATGTTAATGTTTTTTTTTTTTATTAACGGATGATTCTTAGCATCATTAACAATATTTTGTAAATTATTAATAATATCTAAGTCTTGTGTATTTTTATTGGTTTCTGATATTTCAGTTTTTAATAACTGACAACACCATAAACTCTGTCTGATGATTTCATCGATATGATATGAAACATCATCAGGTATATTTTCTAGTTTAGATAATTCTGCACATCCAATGATTATATTTAAAGGATTTATAATTTCGTGTGCTAAAGAGGATAACTCCATTTTTTATGAAACACTTATTATTTATGTTAGAATAAAAAAAAATATTTAAAATAATAGATTTAAATTAAAATATATTATCTAAGATTATTGTTTAATATGTGAATACTACCAAAATCATTCACCTAATTTAAAAATATATTTACATTTAAAAATACATTTAAAAATACATTTACATTATACAAATATACAACAATAATAATCCTAAATGATAAATGAATCTAAATCATATTAATCATTGAATCCATATTTGCGTCATTGTAATTATTTGACATTTTATCCTTTTTGTATTTATCGCTAATCATATTACCAAAATCATCATAATTATTATTATTGGTGCTATGAGTATCATAAGTAATTGTTTCCTGATTACCATTATCTTCTTCCTCTGAATATTCACTTTCCGAATCAGAAATTAAATTATCTATCACATTTTGATAAGATTCAGGAACTTTTTCTTGTTTTTCAAATGTGATTTCGTCTTCTTCGAAATTTGTATTGTGTAAATCACTTTTAGCAGAATCGTTTTCGTTATTAGTCGAAATCATACTTTCAACCAAAGTATTATTAAGGAAATTCCTCTTTTTCAAATCAGAAATTTCATAATCCTTATATTTATAAATAATATCAACCTTATCTTCCTGAAAACTTCTTACTGATACAAGAACAAGGTTGCCAGCACATAAACGAGTTCTTCGTCGCAAATTACCTCGCAAAATACCCATTTTTTCTTTGGGTGTTCCAGCCTTTTTTTTATCAAGATCATCGTAAAATAGAACTAAAAACCTTCCGCTGCCGTAAATTTTAGTAATTACACCATAAACTTCGTTGTTATCTTCTTGTCGATATTCTACCTTTTTAGATACCTCATCTCTATAAATACTATTCTTACACTTTTTGTGTCCTTTACCTCCTTTCTTATTAATCGGCATGTTGAAGTTAAATAATATATAACTCTATATAAAATATAATAAAAAATTTATAAATGAAATAATTATTCAATTTTTTATTTTGTTTTTGTTTTTGTATTTTTTTTAATTTTCGTTTTATTTATTCTTTTGAGATTTTGTCTTGTAAATTAATTTATTTCTTGTAAATCATTGTTAAATATTTCAAAATTATTTGTGAATGTTTCCAGATTATTTGAAATTTCGGAATTCAGGAAATCTTTTAATTCGTTGCTATAAGTCATTAAAAACATTTTTAGTTCATCTTTAAATAATGTTTCCATTTTTCCATCAATACATTTAGAAACAAATTCATTTAATGCTTTTTTTTTACACGGTGATAGTCTTTTATCATATTTATTTGTCCATTCTTCCAAATTATCTTTAATATTATCTGAAACTATTTGAGTCACATAATCTAGCGATTTATAAACCCATTCTTCTCCATTAAAAACTTTTACTAAGGGTCTATTCACATTTGGAATATACATATTGCGGTTTTCTTGAATGTTATAATGAATAGCCTTAATCGTATCCGGTATCATTTTATATGCACGATTAATTAATCTAAAAATATCTGTTTTACTTAGAGTATTTAAATTTTCTTGTCCAAATGGGTTAATTTTGATAGTTATGTTATTTAGTATATTATTATTATTCTGAATATTAGTTGTATTGTGACTATTTGTAATATTATGACAATTATTATTTTTTATATTTGTATTATTATTGGTTGTATTATTTGTTATTGCTAACTGATTTTTAAAATTTTGGTGCCTTTTATTATTATTGTATTTTTCTATATAATAAATTCTTTTATTCTCTGGAATTTTTCCACATGCCTTTCTAAAATGATTATGTAAATTTTTTTTTTTACAAGTTATTAAACAATATGGGCATTGGTCGGGGTTATCTTGTAATATGGGCGTGTTATTAGAATTTTCAAAATTGGGATTTACCTCTCGCAGCTGTTCGCAGCTTCTCGCAGCTGTTCGCAGCTGTTCGCAGCTGTTCGCAGCTGTTTTTTTTTCCACCCGTTTACAAGGGTATTTACGGTTCATATGTCTGGCGTAATTACAACTTTGTTTGAACTCTTTTAAACAGTTTGAGCATTGAAACTTATACATTTTGGTTTATATTATATATTTATATTTTATTTTTAAATTAAAAAAAAACGAATTAAAAATTAATTCGATTTAATTCGTTTTTTTTATTTTTAATTCGATTTTTTACTATATTATATTATACTATATAGGCGTACTTTAATAGTTAAATGAGTATATATATAATATTATTAAAAGTATATATTAATTCGTTTTATAAAAAACGAATTTCAAATATAAAAAAAAGAGAGGAGAGAGAGAGCGACTAAAATTTACAAGTAAAAATTTTTTTTCGCGCGAATTATATATTTACTAACTAATTACATAAATGTTATAATTTTAAAATTGATCAAAAATATTATCTTAAATAAATTATACAAAATTATACAAAATTATACAAATTATAAAATTATAAAAATAAAATTATACAAATATTTTTAGTAAATATATAAAAAAAAATCAAAAATATATTAAAAATGTATTATTATTAAATTATTTAGTATTAGTTTTAGTTTTAGTTTTATTTGCTCTTTTTTTTGCTTTACTTTTTGTGTTTCTTTTTCTTCTTGAGCCTCCGTTTTTACGTAATGCATTTAATCTTGCTTGTAATTCTTCGGGAGTAGATAAAGTTGGTCTACCGAACCTTAACATATTTAATCTTTCTTGCAAATCACGTGTATATAGTTCACTAATCCTACGTGATGTTTCATTAAATTCAGATTCTATTCTCATTTGATCCAAAAGTTCAGCTACCTCAGATTCATCTACATATTGAAATAAATTATCAACTCTTGCTGGAATCATATTATTTCTTCTAGATGCTGATTCCTCTACATTACGTTCAGCTCTATTTGCCAATTCAGATGCAGATTGAAGACTTTTATTTTGAAATTGTGTATTTATTACTCGAAATAATTTTAACAAAAAATTTCCTTCTTTGCCTTTTTCTTCCCCAAAAAAACGCCTTAAATTACTTTTTATTATGTTTTCATTAGGTCCATAATTGATACCGGTATATGTTATAATTTTATTAATATATTTAGCTATTTTATGGAGTGTATTACTTGAAGGGTCTTCTATTTTGCTTGGATTAATTAATAAATCTATTAATATAATACAATATAGGTTTTTCTGTTTTTCGTTATCTTTTCCTTTTAATTGTTTTTCTACTGCGAGGTCAATAAACCGTCCTAAATAACGTATTATTTCTTCTTCTGGAGAAAGCGTTCCAAAGGCTTTCTGCAACCCTCTTTTTAATGTAGAAAAACGGCCATTCTTCTTACCTCCGCCATTTCTATTTGAAACGTGGTTTCGTTTTTTTGAACGCATTGTATTTTTTCTATTTTTACTGGATTTGTTTACAGTTTTTAAATTTTTATTTTTTCTAGAATACCTACGAGCCATCTTTTTATTATACTAATGAGAAAAAAAATTAAAATGGGAATAATCTATTTTGGTCAAATTCGCAAATCTGTTTTTTTGTTAATAAGCGATACGAATAATAATTTACAAATAAATAGATGAAACCAAAGAAAAAGGCAAATAATGCCGCCATTGTTTTTGTTCCAACAGACGCATTTTTATTACAATTCAATGCAATACTAAGTGAAGTAAAGTTAATTATTAATAAAATAACAATAAATGCCATTTTAATAAATAACCAAAAAAATTGTGATGCTCTATCCTGAACTAAACAACCATATTCATTATCTGATAAGTTGGAAGTTCCTGCTTTTTCATTAGAATCAACCATACCTTTTAAATCTGCCGGATTGATAAATCTTTCCTTCATTATTATATAATAAAAACATTAAAAAAAGTATTGTAAAAACAAATAAAATAAAAATAACAGATAACAAATAATAAATAACAAATGAAATTAATTGGAAAATTCTACATCTCCCAATCCGCCTACTAATCTAAATATATTGTAGTTCAACGCATATACAGTAACAGTGTAATTATAATTTCCAGAACCAGTCACACTATTCCCACATTTTTGTTGCAAAACAATTTGTAATTGGATTTTATTGAATCTAGACATATTACAAGAACCACTAGGTTGATATTTATTAGTATCAATTCCAAAGGAATAACAATAAATACCATCTTTTGGAATTCTTGTATGATGTTGAAAATTGTTTACTAGATTAAACATACCTGTATCTTTTTCCGAAAATCTATTAACTCCATTCAGTTTTACAATTGCCGATCTAACAATATCCTTACTTTTAAAAGAACTAGCATCATCTGCTAAGGTATATCCTCCTCCTGCAAAAGGATTATTATCCACAGTTCCATCATATGTTTTCAACGGGTCATAATCAGCAGTAGGCCAATTTGTAAAATTGTCCCATTGATTTAAACCCTCCAAATCACTTCTTCTAACATACCAATATAATGCAGATGTTGGATGTTGAATCTTTAAGTCCAATGACACTTCTGTATTTGAAGATTGTGGTGTAAATGTATCTGACACTCGTTGTATTTGTCTAATTAAATATTGATGTTCAACCAAAGCAAACCGTTTTCTTTCATCTTTATCTAAGAATATATAGTTTGCTTCTAATGAAGGGCTGATATCCAAAGATGTTGCTGTATTAGTATGAGCATTATCCAAATATTTACCAATATTATGACCTCCTGCAGGTCTAATTATGTCAGAACCACTAACTACATTGTATAAATGAGATAATTCCCGCAAGGTTATAATAATTTCAGGTTCGGAATCATACTGCATTGCAATTAACGGGAGAGCATTTCCATAACTTTGATTAAACCAGAAATTCAATGGGACGTATATTTTTCTACCGTGTATTGATGGAATGCTTGCTGTAGCTTCTGGATATGCTGATATATTAGGTATTTTTTCAGGGTCATACATTTCTACAAGATTACCAATCATTTTATTATATCCGTCTTTTTGGGATTCCGGAAGAGTCATCTCTCTCCAGATATTAAGCCATTCTCCATATTGGGTATCAATATCATGAACGCCAATCCTTATTTTTATTTCTTTAATTATATATTCTCCAATACGTCTTATCCACCTAAATTTATCTACAGCAGCACCACTATAGATATCGGGGAGAGTAAATACAAAATAAACATCTTTCACAAGGTCTCCGTGACGAAATAATTTAAATGTTATTTCCTGCTCTGTCGAATTATTTAGTTCATTTTCTTTTTCAGGTAATAGATTAATAAATTCCATTGAGAAATTAGTATGGCGCCGATAAACACTTTTAAAAAAGGATATTTGAGGGTTGCTAGTTAAATAATAATCTTGCCCTCCATAAACTGCTAATTGAATTATTCCTCCTGGCATTATTTCAATATTAAAATTAAACTAGATAAAAATCTTTATATTCAATCATTACCAAAATTTAATAATTATTACAAAATAACAAAATAACAAAATTCCAAATTCAAAAATTATAAAAATACAAAATCCTAAAATTAAAATTACAAAATTTACAATGCACAATATTATTCAAATAATTTAGTAGTAATACACATATTTATTATTCGGTTTATTATTTTTACTTATTTCAAATTGCTTAAAAATTTTAGATTTTATTACTTCAACAGGAATGGCATTATGACAGTCATTAGATATACTTACATATAGTTGAAAATCATCTGTTTGATAGCCTATATTAGACCCATAATCTGTCATCATCCATTTATTAATTAAATTTCGAATGGCTGGTTTATTATCTAGCCTTTCTTTTATTGTAGTAGCTAATCTTACTAAATCGAAACTCGGATTCGTGTTATACCTAAAATTGTTTGATTTACAAGGAAAATCATATTGTCCTTCTGCTTCTCCATCCTTAGCAAATACATCACTAAAATATACAGTTCCGTCGTGTTTAAAGGTTGCTCTTGCGAAATCAATAATTTTTACTATTTTTCCAAAGGTTGGTATTTTATAGAATGTATTATTTATATGATAGTATAAATATTTTTCCTTGGTTGGTTTAAACATTATGTTACTAGAATGTAAATCATTATGGCAGAAATTTATATGTTTTTGAGCAACTGCTAATGAGAATACTATTTGGTATAGGACACTCACCCATTCCCTTTCTGACATTTGATATCCTTTATCTAGCAATTGGTCTAATGTTGTATTCATATGTTCCATTATAGATAATTGAACTGGGTAATCTTGTAATCTCAAAAAATACATTTTATTATTTTCCAACTCATTTATATCAAAATCAGAAGCACTATCTGCGATACTTTCTACTTCAAATTCCGTATCCGAAGATAAAAATTTGCTTGATGATATAGATAATTCGCTATTAGATTTATCAGAATCTGATTTAATAGATTTATAATCTATATCAGATAAACATTCAATATCACTCAAATTATCTAATAATTTTATTGTATAATTAGACCCATCATTTTTAGTAATATCTAATTGATCTAATTCCTTTTTACTTATTTCTGATAAATTTATAACATTATCTACAACATTATCTACAACATTACTTTCCTTTTTATCAGCTAATTCATCACAACTCTCCTTTACAACTAAATCATTTTCCAAACTTTTATTACTAGTTAAACTAAGATTAGATATGTCAATATCAATATTACTAGATTCACTCGATATATTAGATTTCCCAGATTTTTTAGATAAATTCAAATTTGATTGATAACTAGAAGAGCAACTACCAGATTCTGATATTGTGATTAATTCAAATGTCTCACCTTCTTGTTTTCGAAACCATTTTTTATTTTTCAAATCAGGATATTCATCAGTAATATCGTGAAAATATTCATTTTTTATTCCATTAATTGAACCATAATAATAAGGAAATCCAGGAGACATTCCGTTTTCTGTTAATTTATTAAGTAAATATAAACAATAAGTTTCAATATAAGCAGCATTATGATATGAATTTAATTTATTAACTGTATTATAATTTAAATGATTAGGTAGCAACAATCCCAAATTTTCTGTATTATCTTGAAACTTATCCATCAATCTTTTTAATGGTTCTATAATTGGCGAAATTTTTATAAATGCCTTTTCTTTATACATTCTACCATTTGTTTTTTCAATATTACAAATCACTGACAAACAGTTTGATATATCTTGTTCTTCTGATGATTCTGATAATTCTTCTAATGATTCATCTAATCCCTCTAATGATTCATCTAATCCCTTTAATGATTCATCTAATCCCTCTACATTATTTATTTTTTCTGATGTTTTTTCAATATTAATTTCATCTAAATTAATATTTTCTTCAATATCTAAACATTTATTATTATTTGGTTGTAAGTTTTTTTCTACATCTGTGTCTAAGTCGGTTTTTAATTCCAAACTAAGTTCCGAATCACTATAATCATCTTCTATAATTGCATCAATTGATATACATTTATATTTACTTTTTAATACAAAATTGGTTAAGCATTTATTATCATTATTTAGGTCTACATATTTATTCATTACTGGTAAGTAAGTTTGGCTTCTCTTCATCTCAAACAAACAATTTACAGATTTAAGTAATTTATTTGAATCTTTACTAGATATTGTTTTAACTTCTGTTGTTATCTTTCTATTAACCATTTTAAAACTACAATTTAATTTTTTATCATAATTCTACCGAATAAAAATTTATTAATGTATTTTTATTTATCAAAAAAAATATTTATTTTTAATTTTAAATTTTAATTTTAAATTTTAATTTTAAATTTTAATGGGTTATGTCAAAAAAATTTATTATCTATTTATATAATAATAATGAGTTCCAACCTTTTATCATATGATAAGAATAACACTGTTCTTAAAAAAGAGCGTAATTGCGTAAACCCAGATTTAAGCAAAAAACTCAATTTACACTATAAAACTAATTTACGTGATGATCAATGTTTTATTGATGTAAATACAGTCCAAAGTATGGGACCAGGAAGTTATCAAACATCAAATCACTTTCATTGCGATTGCTTAGCCCCTGATATGGTCGAAACAGCAACTAACTTACCACATGTTTTCTTTAAAAATGGTCATGATGTTGCCGGATGTGTTATTGATGAATCCACAAGTCTTCGTCACGGAAAAACTCGCAAATACCCTAAATGCCCAAACCAATTATTTACAAGACCCTACTTAACTGTTCCCTATATGGGAAGAGGACCTGGCGATATTACCCAAGAAACTGAATTACAACCAGGTGAAGATACTTCAGTTCGTCGTCAATGTAATGTATTAAGTGGAGTTACTATACCCCACTTTTTTACTCCATTAGTAGATCATCTTGCTGACAATGTTCAAAATCCACATCACTTGGTTGAAGAAGTTGCCGAAGATGGATGGGTTCGCGGTGGTGCCCCTAGCCGTCTTGTAGTTCGTGATATTGACTACTTAGAAAGATGTGGATACAAATACATGGATAAAGAAACCAATAAGGAATTCTGGGAAAATAAACATGCATACCTCTAAATTTTTCATTAAATTTTTATTAACTTTTTATTAAATTTTTATTAACTTTTTATTATAATTTTATGAAATTGTTATTATAACATCAATATTTAAAATCTTAATTATATGTAAAATGTCTTTGCGTAATAAAACCAGTAAGAGAAAATATAAGTCTAATAGAGTTAGTAAAAAGAAATATAGATCTAATAGAGTTAGTAAGAGAAAATCTAAAACACAAAAAGCGGGTGGGGAAAAAAAAACATATAAAATATTTATCGGATTACCTAATTTAAAATCAAAAAAGAAACAACTTTCATGTAATATTTGCGATGGTAAAATATTTGTTAATCGCCGATCAAAATTAGATACCGGTTCATCAGCAAAAGAATTCGTATTTGGGGAATTTGGTGAATTATTTGGTTCTAAAACTGAATTATTTAAATGTACAATTTGTGGTCATATAATGTGGTTTAAAAAAGGTATTGAATTTGAAAAAAAATAAATGTGTATTAATAACAATTGTATTTAGGTTATTGTATTTAGGTTATTGTATTTAGGTTATTGTATTTAGGTTATTAAATATGTTCCATAACGCTTTTTTTAATTTTTTCAAGAATTGGATGGTCTAGATTCTCTAGATAATTTTGACTCATATCTTCGGATGAAACAACAAAAGTTTTATAATTATGTTCTGGAAGATATTTATTATAAAAATCCAAATGAGTTTTCCTAAGCTGAATTTGATAATTTGGATCAACGCTACTAGTTTCAACATCTCTATTACGAATTTTCAATCTTTCCATTGAATCGTCAACACTTGTATCCAAAAGAACAAATAGGTCCGGTTTAGCAGGCATTATCTTTTCCCACATATCCCACCAAGTATTATACATATCTATATCAACTTGGTCAAACATTCCACTATTCTTTAACATTTCCACAAAAATATATTTATCAGAAAAGATACTTCTTTCTAGTAAGAAAACTTCACCATCGGGATTACTTTCCAAATCTTCAATAATTCTCTTGATACGAGTAACAAATGCGAATGTTTGGAAATTATAGCAATTGTCTTTAATATTACTATAAAACTTTTGCAAGGCACCTGTATTTTCCCAAATATCAACAGGTTCATAACTTGCAACACATTTTATACCTTCCTTATTAAATTTTTGATGAAGCAATTTAATTAATGTTGTTTTACCAGCACCAATAAGTCCATCAACCACAATAAATTTTTTAGTTGTATTACTCTTCGACATTGTATTACTGTTTAATTTAAATAAGTATTAAATAAGTATTAAAATATCATTATTCTTAAATAAGGATTAATTTCAATTTTATTTTAATTATTAAGACAAAAACACATAAAATTATATATAATTAAATAATTATTATTATTTAAAAACTATAAATTATCTGGTAGTATATTGTTTAAAAAATAACAAGAATATAATAGATATTAATAGATATGATACAAACAGAATGCGGTATTTTTGGAGTTATAAGTAAAAATAATATGGATATTAATCATGTTTTAAATCAATTAGCAAAATTACAACATAGAGGCAGAGATTGTTATGGTATTAGTTATTTAAACAATACGAATAAATTATTATCAATAAAGAATAAAGGTGAAGTTAAAAAATGTATAAATAACGGTGTTGGTAGTTATAATGTAAAATCTAAATCATTTTTGGGACATGTAAGATATTCAACATCAGGATTAAAAGATGAATCATCATTTAATAAATATTGTCAACCATTTATTATTAATAAACCTAAATATAAATATAGTATTGCACACAACGGCAACATTCCAGAATATATATGGGATGAAATAACAAATAAATATAATATTTATTTTAAAGGAGAAACAGACACATTAAAATTAGTAGAGTATATTAATCATTTTTTGGATAATAAATATGACTATTTAAAATGTTTATGGAAAATTGTGTCTGATATTAAAGGAGCTTTCTGTCTAGTTTTCCAAACCACTGATAATTTTTACATTGTAAGAGATAGTTATGGAATTAGACCATTATCGATAGCCAAAATTAAAGATAATAGTTGTGTTTATATATCATCTGAATCGATTGCATTTCCTTTAGAAAATAATGAAAAGTTAAGTGATAAATATAATATAATTGATGTATCACCAGGAGAAATGCTACAAGTATCAAAAAAAGATTTAAATATATTAACTAAATTTAAAAATATTGGGAGAGTTTCATCGTGTATTTTTGAATATATTTATTTTTTGAGAGATGAAACTATAACAGATGGAACAAAGGTATCTTTATTTAGAAAAAATATAGGAGAAATTCTAGCGAAACAATTAATAAATGAAAATCCACAATTATGGGACAAAATTAAAAATGATAATAACACAAATGATATATTAGTTTGTGGTGTTCCAACGTCAGGGATTACATATGGTAAATCGATGGCTGAAAGTTTAAATTTACAATATAATCAATATTTAAAAAAAAGGTCGGATTACCCGTGGAGAACTTTTATATTAGAAAACAATGATAAAAGATTAGCAGCCTGTCAGAAAAAATATATTGTTGAAGGTGAATTAATTAAAGATAAAATAATTATTTTAGTTGATGATAGTATTGTTAGAGGTAATACCATTAAATATTTGGTAAAATATATAAAATCTTTTCAACCAAAAGAAATTCATTTTGTGACAGGATGTCCACCAATTAAATATCCTTGTAGATACGGAGTCGATTTTCCCGATATTGAAGAATTGATTGCCAATAAAATTTCAGTAGAAAAATTAGCTGCAAATATTGGAGTTAACTCATTAACATATTTAGATTTAGCTAAATTACTAAAAATAAAACAGAATGTGTGTAATGCCTGTTTTACTGGCTCGTATCCTTTTTAATATTCAACTGAACAACTATCAGCTTCTACATATTTAACTAAACCGATTTTGGTATATATTTCTACAGCACCGGGATGTATTTCCAATTCTTTATTAGCACTAGCCAGTTCATTAAATATAAATGCATCTGATATCACATTATTAATCATTATATTACTATCGGAAACCATTAAATATTCATTAATGTTTTTTTGTAATTTTGATAAATTTTTAATTATATTATCTGTGATAATCGCAACATTTTCGTTATTTAAATTACTTCTACATACTAATAACATTCTACTAGCATATGTTTCTATATAATTAGTAGTATTTATGTTTTGATAAAAATGATTCAAGTCAAGTGTTTTTGGAAACATATATGGAAACTGTTTCTTTATTAAATCTCGACTTTGCTTTCTATTTTGGTCTAAGTCTCTAAATATATTTTGGTAATCTTCTGATTGAATAACGGGTGATAAGTAATATAATGTATTTTTAACATTAGGATTTAATTTTTCAAGTAATTCCTTTCTATTACTTTTATTTCCAATATATATTATAGATACATTAACATCACTATTACCTATAAATCCATTTATCAAGGAGTCGATATTAGAATATGATATTAATTTATAATTTTTAACCTTGGTTGCTTTATTATCTAGTAAATTAGATGCTTTAATATATTCTTTTGAAAGAATACCGATGTTTTTACCCTTTAAATCACTCCATTTTTTTACATTTTTATCTTGGTAAGTAATTATAGGCATACTATCCTGATATGTATCTTTAACTACATCGATATAATTTTGAGACTTCATAAAGGGTGATATAAACCGTAATTCCATTTCTTTTGATAAGTTTAGTAATTCTTCATTTTTTTGATTAGTTGTCATATATATAGCATCTAAACTGATATTACTTGGCGAATTAAAATTTTTAATTAAATCTTGTTGACTATCATATGTGAAAATTTGAACATCGTCCACGATAGAAATATTCGCAATTTTTAGTAATTTTACTAGATGATAGAAGCTATTGGTCATATTTCCAGTGACACCAATCCTTTTTCCATTTTTCAAATCTTTAATATCTAAAATACCAGTATTTTTTTTGGTTATTAAAATCATTGGTTGGTAATATAATGATGCTATGAATTGAATATTATTATCATATTTATCATAATAAGGTAAAGATTGTTTCAAATATTTATCTCCTTTCCCAATAAAATTTAGTAATATATCCTCATCGACACACGCATAATCTATCTCTCCATTTTGCAGTCTTAATATATTTTCCAAACTACCACCCGATTTTACTATATCTGTTGGAAATATAGATTTACGAAAGTATTTACCCATATTTGGAGGGTATGTTCCATCAACAGCAGTTCCTAATTTATAAATTGGGTATTTGTCGGGGTTTGTTAATGTTATTTCCGTGTTTGTATTGGAAAAAAGTAGTGATGTGCTTAATTGATTAGTAGAATATCCTTCTTTTAATCCTACATTAACTAATATTTTGTCTAATCCAGTTTTATTAAAAATTGTATTATTTAAATATTCATTACTAATTGAATAATATAAAATCATAATGATACTTAGATAATATAATAAGTTTGTGATTTCAAACATTACACTATTAAAATTAGGGAATAAAAAATTAAAATATAAACTTTAATTAAAATATAAACTTTAATTAAAATATAAACTTTAATTAAAATAATAAATGTTCAACATAACTTTCAGAGTAATTTATAATTTCATTTGTAATTATTTTAATACCGATGAATCTAATGGATCAGTTGAATCTAGTAATGAACTAGATAAATCTAAAACATCAAACATTAACCATAAATTACAGAATTTTTACTATCTTTCTTTGATTGAAGAACCCGATGGTACTTTTAGTATTCATGGATTATGGCCACAATATACTACTAAAACATATCCTAGTTTTTGTAAAAAGGTTGTATTTGATATTAACAAATTATCACCTATTTTACCTGATTTAAACAGAAATTGGTATTCTAATAAGGGAAATAACCCTAATTTTTGGGAACACGAATATCTAAAACACGGAAGTTGTGTATTCACACCAATTGACGAATTTCAATATTTCGACACTTCTTTAGAATTGTTTAAAAAAGCTATTCAATTAGAACTGCCTTCTAAATTTTACAATAAAAATACAAAAAAATGCTTAATTCCAGTAGATCAACAATTTGAATTTATTTTATAGTTAATTTTATAATTAATCTTATAATTAATCTTATAATTAATTATATAGTTAATTTTATAATTAATCTTATAATTAATCTTATAATTAATTATATAGTTAATTTTATAATTAATCTTATAGTTAATTTTATAGTTAATTTTATAATTTATATTCTTATTTATATTTTTATTCGATTTTTCTCTTAAATGATCCTGATAATAAACGGGATTTTAATTCTTTAATTAATTTATCGTTTAATTGATTCTGGATTTCATCAATTTTGTGTTTATTTAAATTACAATTGTTTTGGGTTAATTCCGAACCAGTATTAGTATTAGAATCAGTATTAGTATTAGAATTAGTGTTTAATGTTGGTGAATCCACTAATTGAATCATTCCTGAATCACGTCTATTTCTATTGATTCTAATATGAGATATTTCCAAAAATCCGTGTTTTATTATTTTAACATTAATTGAGTTATATATATATCCCCTATCTACATATGTTTGTTTTTGATAGATTTCATATTTATTATTATTATCAATATTTTTAACTAAATAATAACCATCCATATTATTATCAGTTGGAGGATTATCAATTGTTTGAATTATATTAACTATTTCCTTATTAATATTTATCTTATTTAAACGATTAATATAATCATTTGCATCGTCAAAAGATGAAACAACATCAAGAGCATTTAAAGAAAAATCATTTCCTGGTTGCTGAACAACCTGATTTATAGTATAGTAATCCATAATAAATATAATTGAGATTATTTTTCCTCTTAAACTTTAATTTTTATAATTGAAATAAAATTGAATTTTTAAATATAAAACAATAATAAACTATACTAATACAAATTAAATTAACAATGTCCAATCTAGTTCTAGAATATAGTCAATTTGACGCATCTAAAATTAAATTTGCAAAGGAAGTGGTCAGAAACGACCGCTACAACTTCTCTCGTGTTAAGTGTTCGTATGATACTGATGGAGATAGTCCAACTGCATTTCAAACACCACCACTCCAAGTTCGATTTCCAAAGAAGGAAAATACTGATAGTGGCGGATACTCCTTTCAATTCTGTCTTACTGCTAATGATCAAGGACTGGTGCAGAAGTTTGGTAATGACCTAGATGATCATCTCGTAGAAAATGCTCTTGAAAATAGCCAATCTTGGTTTGGTGAGGAAAAAGACGAAGAAATTCTTCGCGAAGGTGATCTTCGTTCTCTAATGAACGCAAAAGGAGATTATGACCCACTATTTGGAACGTTTCGTGTAGCAGATTGGGAACTCAATCATCATCAGGAATCTAAACGAGTTCGTATTGTAGATCAACAAGGTAAGGTAGTGGATAACCCCGATGTTAGTAGTCTTATTAAGGATAATACTGTTGTCAAAGTCCTATTCTCCATTCCACATATTACTATCAAGGATACAATGCGAGCAGGTCTCAAAGTTCATGCTATCCAAGTATGTGGTCAGGGACAAAGTGGAACATCTCATATGGAACCTGCTGATTATGATTCGGAAAAATTTGATTTGAAATCAGACCCAGTTGTTATGGACAAAGGAGGTAAAAAGACTTATAGCAGGTATCAAGGTGGACGTCTAGCTTTTAAGCTTGAAAATGTCAAGGTTGCACCATTTGCCTTTAAGAATGTTAGCGAAGAAGGCAATGTTTCGTATGCAATGAATGTTAAGATGGATAATGATGAACACCGTAAACTATTTGAAACTCTTGATACAGATTTCAAAGCTAGTCTTGTAAAGCATAGTAAAAATCTATTTGGAAAGAAGCAAAGTTTGAAACTTGTTGAAAACAAATTTAAGTCTATGCTCAATTACAGTAAAACTGACAAAGAGGCTATTAAGCGCGGTGAAGAACCACAATATGCACCTACCATCAAAGTAAATTTCCCATTTTATGATGGTCGATTTACTAGCAATGTATCTAATGAAGATGGTAGTAATTTTACTGGAGATTTGGTTACATTTGTTACAGGAGGTAATCCGGAATTCAAATGTGATTATTCACTAACATATGATATGGTTGTATCTTGCAAACACGTTTGGTTTGGTGGAAAGACATCAGTTCGTTGGGATTGTTCTTCGTTGGTTGTCAAAGAAGGTGAATCTTCGGGTCCACTATTCAAATTTACTGATGAAGTTGCACAAGAACTTGATAATGTTCAAGATCAAGAACATAGTGCAGAGGAAGTTGAAGTAGATTCTTCGGAAGAAGAAATGGAGGATTAGATAATCTAAATTTAGTTATTAAAATAATAAAAATACTAAAATTTATAACATAAAATTTTAAAATATTAAACTTTAAAATTGAAATTTTTTATTTTTTTATAAATAGATTATATTAAAAATAAACATTAAAGTATTATTTTATATGCAAAATTAACATAGCATAATGGTTGGTTATTTAAAATTGTTTATGGGTCCTATGTATGCTGGTAAAACCACACATTTAATTGATACTTGTAAATTTGTTAATAATTCAAAAATTGTAGTAAAACATAAATCTGATGTTAGATATCAGTTAAATAATATTGTATCACATGATAATAACCATATTGGTTGCTTTTCAATAAATACACTAAAAGAAGTGTATGAACTACCGGATTTTGATACTAAAGATAATATTCTGGTAGATGAAGCACAATTCTTTCAAGACCTATATGAAGTCGTCCTTGATTTAGTGAATAATTGTGGCAAAAAAGTATTTCTATTTGGTCTTGATGGAGATTTTAAGGGACAACCTTTTATTAAGGGTGATTTTCTTAAATTGATTCCATTTGCAGACAGTATTGAAAAATTAGCTGGTAAATGTTATTTATGTGAAAGACCATCGATTTTGAGTAAAAGAATAGTAAAAGATGATTCTCAAGTATTGGTTGGAGGAGCTGATATATATCAACCTGTTTGTAGATATCATTTCCTAAATTCTAATATAAAATAATTAAAACATAATATCAATTAAATAATTTTTAAATAGTTTTCAATAGTTTTTATTTTAATTGATTTAAATCATATTTTTTTTAATTTATATATAAAATTATGGGACGTCGTAAAAAAACCACCACTACTCCAAAGTTGGTTATTGAAGAAAAACCAGCTAAACAACAAAAACAATCTGTTCAAGCAGAACAACCTCAACAGGCTGAACAACCTCAACAGGATGAACAACCTCAACAGGATGAACAACCTCAACAGGCTGAACAACCTCAACAGGATGAACAACCTCAACAGGCTGAACATGATGAACAACCCGTAAAAAAAAAGAGGGGAAGAAAACCAAAAGAAAGGGATCCTAATGAAGAACCAAAGGAAAAAAAATATAAAAAAAGGGGTAGAAAACCCAAAGAAAAATTTAATTATGATACAAACCCTTTAAAGTTTGAAAAATATCCAAATGAAGAAGATGAAAATGTTATCGTTAGGCTTCCAATAACAATATTAGATATTGAAAAAACTGAAATATCATCAAACATGTTTTCTTATGATCCAAATATTGAAGACCCAAAACCATATGATCCAAATGAAACTAATGACCCTAATAGTGTAATTTATGATTCAGTTTATGATAAAAAAAATTCTGTAAATAGTTCTAAAAATAATAATTTAAATATAGATAACAATAATCTTATTACAAATAACACAGACCAAAAATTAAATAATAACCTAAATAATAACATTTTAGAAAATAATAACATTTTAGGAAATAATAACATTTTAGGAAATAATAACATTTTAGAAAATAATAACATTTTAGGAAATAATAACATTTTAGAAAATAGAGAAAATAGAGGAAATAATAAATTACTACAAGATAATGAACTAAGTATGTATAAAAAAAATGATGATAAAAAATATAAAAATCAACGCCAAATTGATTTACTTCTGCAAAAAAAATACCAAAAAGAAAAAAATTTAGAATTGTTAGTTCAGATGGTAAGTTGCAATAAGACGAAACAATGGCCGACAAAAACTGACATTCATTGTTTTTGGTGTTGTCATGAATTCGATAATGTTCCATGGGGATTACCATTAAAATATGAAGAAGATATTTTTCATTTATTCGGAATATTTTGTTCACCGAATTGTGCAATGTCTTATTTATTTAAAGTATATGAAGATAAAGACAATATTTGGGAAATTAGTGCATTACTTAGACTATTATATTATAAAATTCATAATGTAGACAAACAAATTTTACCATCCCCTTCAAAAATGTGTCTTAAAAGATTTGGTGGTAGAATGGATATAGATGAATACAGAATTAATAATTATGAAAAAGAGAGTGGATATGTTATTAAATTTCCACCTTCAGTATCAGTAATTCCAGTAATGGAAGAAATTAATCTAAAGAAAATACAAAACCAAAATAATTTTATACCTGTTGATAAGAATAGAATTATGAAAGCGAACCAAGAATTGAGGTTAAAACGTTCAAAACCTATAAACAATAAAAATACGCTGGATAGTTGTATTAATCCACTTACTTCGTAATTTATTTAATCTACTATTTTGTTTTTGTTATCTTGTTATCATGTTATCATGTTATCTTGTTATCTTGTTATCTTGTTATTTTGTTTATTTTACTGAAATTAGTAATAATATAAGAAAATTTTTTGTTCTTATATTATCTATTTATAATATTAATATGGGAATAAACCAATTATTTATAAAACAACCACCTATTGAACTAGTTGAAAAGGTAATTAAAAGTTTTGGATTAAAGGATTTTGAAGATACTACAGAATTTAGTTTAATTGATATACAAAAAAACAATACAATTGTTCAATTACAAAATATGAAAGGAGAGCTTAATGAATATTATTTACCTTGTAAATCCCGAGATTATTTAAATAATTGGAATTATAAAGGTTGTATTACTATTTGCAGACAACTCTTAAAAACAGTAGATAAAACATTAAAATCTAGAGAAAAATATATCAACGGAACAAAATATATAGTTTATAAATTAGCGGATAAAATTTACAAAAAGAAAAACAAAAAACTTTTTACAGTTGTTTTTGATTGATTTTGATTGATTTTGATTTATTATGAAGAAAATTGATTTTTTTTATAATAGTAAAATAGTTTATTGATTTGAATATAATAAATCAAATTACATAGTAATCATGGCTTCAATTACTAAAAATATCAAGTTTTTGGGAGGTGCTATCCAATGCATTGGTTATGGGAAAAATGTTAGAAAGTTTTCTTCTAGTATAAAGTGCGGTGATATTAATAAAGAATATTATCAAGATGAAGATGATTATCTAACACAGCAAGCAATTTATCATTCAACTGATGGTATATGTAGCACCACTAAACCAATAGAAAAAGAAGAACAATCTAGATTTAAATACAAAAAAACTATTTGTGTTTTGCCAAAAAAAGTTAATTATAAACCTTTTTCTGAAACATTGGGATATGATAAATATTACCATACTATGGCTTTTATTCATTCTAATAATCTTTCAGTAAAAGACTATCAAAAATACGAAAAGTATTTTGATTCTAACTAGGCAATTACTTTTATATTATTGCAATTATTATTGTGGTTGCTGTAGTTGTGATAAACACCAATTATATGCATTTTTAAATAATATATACCAAGGAGTATATACAAAATTATTATTTTTTTTCATATTTTGATAATCTTGATTAGCATATGGTATTTGCCAATCCAAAAATGACCTTTCTGGGTGTGGCATCATCATAAGAACTCTTCCATCTAATGAGGATAAACTTGCAGTTGCATATTGACTTCCATTCGGATTTTCGGGATAATGATATGTTGGCATGTTATCTCCATCAACATATTGAGATGTTATTTGATTATTAAATAGCATAGCATTATTTAATGTATCTTGTTCCATTTGAAAGTCAAATCTACCTTCTCCGTGTGCAACCCATATGCCAAATGTAGTGTCTTCCATATTACTCATAAAAATACTATTGTTTTTAGGAATTCGGACATTCGCCCATCTGCTTTCAAATCTACCAGATTTATTATGAATAATATTATAATTCCCTTCAACCCAACCTAAATGCGATAATACTTGACATCCATTACAAATACCTAAACAAAATGTGTCTTCTCTTTCTCTAAATTTGGTTAATTCTTGATAAATTGTTTCATTATTAACTAAGGTTGAAACCCAACCCACACCAGCAGACGGAACATCTCCATAACTAAATCCACCAACTAATACTAATCCTCTATATTTATCCAATTTAATCCCATTCAATAAATCTTGGGTAGTAATACAATCTACTTTAAATCCAGCATGAGTGAATGCAGCAATCATTTCACGGTG
>Ga0129342_1000269_pt1 | contig 20884 bp, 3 predicted proteins | sample CPBDNA_5_FD_94426 | JGI IMG/M metagenome (GOLD analysis project Ga0129342, IMG submission 94426) | Freshwater to marine salinity gradient microbial communities from Chesapeake Bay, USA - CPBay_Sum_15_0.2_DNA | ecosystem: Environmental > Aquatic > Marine > Coastal | place: USA: Chesapeake Bay...
CGGATGCAATTTTGAAGTATTCAAAACTCTTCGATAAATTTTCTAGTTCAATGTCATCAGGATTCATCGTTTGCTAATCTCCGTAATAAATTTTTAATTTCATTCAAATCATCTTTCATATTAGCAACATCAGACTCTAAATTTTGTATTCTTTGTTGCTCATCTTTTTTTGTTTGTCTACTTGAGACGTACTGCTCATATTCAGATCTGTTAGTATTAATAATACTATTTGTTCGGGGATCCCTGACTAGGTGATCCCTTCCCTTTACTTTAATATAATCCATATTATGCTAAACTAATTACTCTAAGTTCCTTAATTCTTGGTGGATATGTCTGGTTTGATGATGTCAAATTAATTTTGATTCTATATGACTTAAAGTTTGGCAATCCGGTTGCGGTAAAGACATATTCTTTAAAGTCTAAATCAAGAGAATCAAATGTTCCGACAGAATTTACTCTAGAAACAAACACATCAGACTGACCATCACTTTCTGCAAGACTAATAACTTCTCCTCTAGGAGTTAAGTTTCTAAATCCTGGGAATGGAACAAATATTGGCTTGAAGTTTGGTTTATCCCCAAGAGCATAGAATACTCTAATATCAGAGAACTCATTAATATGTGCAGAAAGTAATACTTTTATAGAAGAAGCAGATTCTTGCAAGTTAATCTCCTTGGAGAGGTAGATGCAAGCAGAAGGATCTGTTTCAAAAGCATTTACTCTATTATCAATTGCATAATTTGAAATTAAATTATCAACTCGGTTTGAAACCAACACTGCGTTCATTCTTTGAGTATCAACAACAGGGGTCAGTCTACTATCAACAGTGCTTAAATTAAGTCTAAGATTGAAAGATCTATCGCCTGGGAGTTGTTGTATTTGAGTATTGTTCGTTTCATTCACCCTAGATGCAATAATTCTTGGGGAACTTAAATAGTTGGACTTATTCAAATTAATTGGTTCAAATCCTTGATCAATGAAAGGAATTTGAATACCCTCACCCGATCCATCATTTAAGCTTGATCCAGATACTGTTCTCAATTCTGCAGTAAGATTGGTTCCCTGAACGGTAGTATTTCCAATATTAGGAGATATAATCTCAAATGGCATATTTTGAGATGCCCTTATTTCCTTTCCACCGGCAGACTTAGTTTGATTTACATACAATTGTGGGAAACTTACTCCATCAGTTCTTGCGACTCCAGAAGATGACATATCAAGTTTGATATTGTAAGAGTCAAAAGTGAGAGGATTTGATACTGTAACATCACTAAGACGGTGAGTTTTATTAATTCTTCTCAAAGACACTCCACCCAATTCATACTTATAGACAGGAGTGCCAGCAAGATAGTTCTTTCTGACAGTTCCATCAATTCCACGAGTTATGCCAGAAATAACTCCACCAGATGCTCCAGTGTAACTAATAACTTCATCTGCAATCAAAAGATATCCTGGATATGTTGTTCCTACAGATACATTCTCAAAAGTATCAAGATTTTCTGTGCTATTAACTGTAATATTTGAAGTGGAGTCTGCATTATATGGAAGAGACAATTTAGTTGGAATAATATCAGATTCTACTTCGGAAATAACAACTCTATTGAGTTCGTGGTACATTCCGTGGTTTTTATGATCAATTTCAATATGCAAACCATCACTGACAACTTCAATATTATCAATCTGAACTCCTCCTCCAGTTGAGGAATTCAAGGTAGTGGTAATTCCTAAGTTGTTTACGTACTGTACGGTCTTACCAACCCCAACCACAAAATTACCCTGTACATTATCTAAGATAAACTCATTTGTGCTTGCAATTGATACAACAGAGAACCTTGCATTTCTGCCAACAGAATTATTTCCGATGGTTGCAATTCCGAGAACATCACCAACCTGATATCCAGTACCAGAGTTGACTACGGTTGCTGCAAGAGCAACTCCATTTTCAATATAAACATTGGCGGTAATATTCTTACCAGTTCCTGTAATATTCGTGAGGCCAATTCCAGTAAATGTGAATGACCCAAGACTTGGAGTGTAACCAATTCCAGAATTAATTACACCAAGAGCACCTGTAGCAATACCAGCACTTCCAACAAAGTTACCAGTTGCATTAGTTCCTTGCTGAATAACAGTATTTCCAAGTGATAATTGGGTCGTAATACCAATACCATCTGTTACACTTGAAGTAAGGCCAACTCTAATTCTTCTTGAATTGAGGTTTACAGAATCTGTAAGAAGTTTAGCGACTTGTCCATTTCCTTCAGACAGAATTGGGTTGTAAACTTGAACTTGTCCCTCTGGTACGAAATCTGCTCTATACAGAATAAATTTCAAGTCTTCCCACTGGCTTGGTTCCCAAGTAGATGCGTTTTGTGATTTGAAGAGTGATCCAAGGTATGGTTGGTTTGAAATAAATTCATCAGTTACTAGATCCGATTCACCAACTCTAGAGATGAATACTCTGTACTTGGTTGACCAAGAAGCAAGGGTGATTGCATATTCCGATCCACCTTCAAGATAAACTGGAGCCTCAAAAGTAATTCTTGTAGGAACAGTTCCATTTTGTGATGTATTGATTTGATCGGGAGTTACAACAACCTCGGAGAATGGAAGAATTTTCTGAGTTGGAGTACCATTTTGCATAGTACGCAACTGGAATGTCAAAGGAATGCCCATATCATCCTTTGTTTGGAAGAAGACATCACAACTTGTTAAGAATATGCCAGTTTCATCTTCTACTTGGAAAGATTGTGCAAGAGGGTCATAGTAACCAACTTGAACTTGCTGACTTCTAGTTCTAATAACGGTTGACTTCGTTAATTCAAATCCCTGACTTCTCTTTACCTGTTTAGATTCACCCTCTCTCTGTTGCTGAACTTTAGCATTTCTAACAGAAATAATTTGTTCTTGGACTGTTTCTAAAGTACCAGATGCAGTGTACTTGTCTTCACCAACAGTATCTGCATTATTTTGGTCATTGGTGCTCAGGTTACATACCGTAAATGTCTTTGTTCCAGTATTAAATCTTGGATTGCTTGAAATATTTGGATTTGGAATATAGAAACTTCCAATCAGGTTTGCACCAAGATCAGATACTAATCTGACGTTTGTAATAGTTGCTTGCGCTCCACTGGTCTCACCGACCAAGATCATTCCAGTTTCAACCCAACCATAGTAATCGCCTTGTGCTTGCTCTGACAATGAGAATGTATCAACGTTTAGAACAGTTGATGTTGATGAATATGTTGAAGGTAGAATAGTTGCATTAGCATTATTTTGCTGAACTGTTCCTGGAGTTCCCAAATAGGTTTCCAGACCTGTTGCTGCAACTTGAGAGAGATATGGGTTGTTGGTGAAGATGGCAGTTGGAGAGTTGTATGGACCCTCTCTGTGGTTTGCCTGAGCAACTCTAAATCTGATTGAAGGTACTGCGGAATTGTTTTCTCTGGGTGTTGTTCTAACATTACCAATAATTTTTTCGCCAACCTGGAATACTCCAGATACCATTTGGATTTCTAATAGTTTAGGAACACAATACTTTGTAACATTGACACCATCGAAGAATGCATAAAGTTGTGTTAATGGTTTTGTTTTCTTAACAACAAACTCAACGTTTCTGGAACGCATAAACTGAATTATTTCTCTACTGACAACCTTGTCTCCTTGAGACTGATTATCGAATTGTGGAGTAACAACAGTTCTTACGCCAGTTCTGGTTGCTGTTCCAACTTGTACTGTTTCTTTATATTCTTCCTCAAAATCCGTTATGTGACGGGTTCCCATAATAGCACCTGGTTGTCCAGGTCTATGAATGTGACCAATATGCCTAGGATTTCTAGCTTCAGACCTAATTTTTTTAATTGTTTGTCCTGGTTCAGTTCCAGTCCAAGTAGTTTCCCAAGCATTCCATAAAACTGGACTCATACCAGTCTGTGGGTCTACATTATTAATTCTGGCTTGCTGAGCCATAACTTCGGAATAGTTACCCTCAACATTAATAATTTTTGCTTCAATTCTTGCAGTATCAACCCAAGTATCAGATTCTGGAGTAAGTGCAACAGATGCTTGCCAGAAACTTACAAGGAAAGGAGTTACACTTTCTGTTCTTGTTGCAAAAGTTTGTTTTAACCACTCTTTTTCGACATAATCCAGGGTAATAACGTCAAGTGATTTTTTGATGCCATTTCCTTCTGGTGTCAAATATCTACGATCTGCGTTTGGATCTACGCCTTCAACTGGTCCAACCATCAAATCAATGGAATTTGTATAATGGCTAGGTCTCAGTTCTTGGTTTTGAACGTCAATACTGTTCTTTATTTGCTTGTTTTCGTCTTGGGGAACAAAAGAAGTGAAGTTGTCAACAAAGAATCCTGACTTAAATTTATTAAGTCCTTCTTGATCTGGAATAAAGAGGTTTTCTGTTTTTTGCTCAAGCAAACTCAAAGAAGTATAATATTCAAGATTCTTAATTCTTGTTTCCAATTCGCGGATGTCTTGCATCCTATATCTCTTATTGTTTAAGAAATCTATTTGTGCTTGATTTGTATGCAATAAGTATGCAGGCAACTCAACAGTTGCTAGTTCAAGTGCATCATCAATCGGAATTGGTTTTACAGGAGTTTCTGATGGTTCTCCATACTGAACTTGGAAGATACCGTCTTTTGATACAAAGATGGAGTCTTTTCTTCCTAGGTAATATGAATAATTTGTGGTGATTGCTTCATCAGAAGCCAAAATTTCCGAAACAGAATTTCCAGAACCATCAAATCTTCTTCCAAAGAACTCTAAAGGAGATCTAGAACCCGCTTGAACAACGTAATCTGAGGTTTTGGGTCTGATATCAATAATATCAGTGTTTCTGTATCCATCAACAATTTGAATTTCTCTCTTGTAATTAAAAGTATCGTAAGAATTCTTAGTCAGAATATTTCCAGTATCAGATGCTTCAAAATAACCATTTGCAAAGTAAATCTTTAATTGTCTTGATGATTCTTTAAAGTTTCTCTTTCTTTGAATGAATGAATAATCATAGAAAGTACCTTGTTGGTTATTATTGAATGAATATGCTGTAGTTACATTCTTACTTGGAGATTCTAAAACAGCAACAATTCCTTGGATTTTTGATTCTTCAAACGATACGAATTCGCCCTCTTTAAAAGGTAAAGAATTTTCTGGAATGTATGAAATTTGAGAATCTGATAGTTTTTCTGCAACAATTGCAACGGCACCAGAATCTTGTCCAATAACTCTCTCCCCAATGACAAGATCGGAAGATTTTGCAGTAGGACCATTTAATGCGGAGACTACCATCTTTGGTGCAGATGGTGCGCTGCTGTTTGTTGATTCGTAAATAGCAAGTAATTTTACAACGTCAGCACGGTTTAGACAAATATCTTCGTCTTGAACCCTAGTTCCATATGGATAATTGCCATAAATCAATCCATCATTAAATGTGGTTGCGCCAATACCAGAACCTTCTGTTTTTGACTTATCAACAATAATTGTATTAACTCGGTTTACTCTCTTAATCTTGGCAGTTGGCTTAGATTTTTTGAGAGTTGCAATCAGAGTTGCTCCAGTATCATTTTCTCCAAGGTTATTGATCTGAATAATTGTTGATCCTGCAGTATAGGAAAATCTATCAGAAGTTAATTCTTGTGTTTTTCCGTTAGATCTAATTAAGGTATATCTTTCCTCATCAAATGGAAGAAAAGTTTCATTTGTTCCAGCTACAAGTGCTGAAGAAAGTTGATTTCCAGAAATATTGACAGTATATGATCTTCTAATATTGATCGAAGCGTCGGTAAGATCAACATCTGAGATCAAGTTACGTGGCATAGGAGTATACAACGTATTATCTTCTGATCTTTGAACAGAAGTTACTAATACCTTAAGATCAGTTACACTCAGATTGCTTCCCGTTGGAAGACCGCCTTGAGCAACTCCTACTACAGTTGTTATTCCTACAACCTCAACAGAAGTTGTTGCAACGCTTACAACTCTGGCATAATTTTTCTCAGGATTTCCAGTATTTCCAGAGTACTCAAGAATATCATTAACTCTAACAATAGTTCCTGGGAAAATTGGATTTGTGCTTCTGATTACGCTTATTCCAGTAGATGCTGCGTATGGAGTGATTGTTGCAATTCCAACATTTACAAACTCAGCTTGAATTGTATCCGCAGTAAATGTTTTTGCAAAACCAACTTCACCCAAATCTGGTCCAGCATAAACCGACTTAACATCTGCAAAACCATAATTTGTAACTGCGGTTGCTACGCGAGTGTTTTCAATTCCATTAAAGATGAATGGTTCATTTGCTAAAAACTGACCAACCTGCTCATACACGGTAAGGGCAGTTCCTGCAGAAACAGAACTTCTAAGGAAACCTGTAGCGCCACTATACTTTCCTTTGACGAATGAAGGGACTGGAAGACTGATTGGCTCGTTTAATGTAATTTTTGTGAATAATTGTACATCATACAGAGAAAGATCCCACTGGTTAATATCTGGATTAGCTACGGTATATGAACCAGATTCCAGAGCAAAATCGTATACTCTGGCAACACCAATCTCAGTTCCGGGGGAAGTTAAACTATTGACACCAACTCTTTGATCTCTTAGACTTACAACATAAGTGTTTCCAAGACCAATCGTAGGATGTCCAGTTACATTGTTAACCATTAACAATGAACCGGTATTATAATTAATTGATTGATTTGTTAAGGTTCTGGAAGTTCTTGGTTTAGGAACATCCAGATAAGTGGAGTTTAGAGTTTCTACTTCAAAACCCTTAACAAATGCTTTTCCAGGTGATAAAACATAATTTACAAGTTCCTCACTTACAGGATTTCCACCATAAGTGAATTCTCCCTCATTGTAAATACCATTATTTCCAATTCTATTATTTAAAGTTTCTCTAATTGAAACGTCAAATGGAGTTACAGTGTAATCTCCAGATTCGGCATATGTTCTTCTTGCCAACTCTCCTGCAATAATACTATACTGCGTATTTTTAACCTGAGAGCGTAATTGACCGTCTGTAATAACTGCCAACTCTACAAAGTTGGAGTCATTGAAATCATCTAATGGTTTTGCAAAAAGAGAAAGAGATATTTTAAGTCTATCTGCTCCAGGAGCAGCATAGTTATTAAATCCTTTTGAATTATCTGTTAAAGACTCGTCTTCGTCTGCATTAACAATTTCTTCTTGTATTCTAAGTCCAACTCTAACACTTGGGGTATTAGAATACTGACTTAAAATTATAGTTTCATCAGATACATCAACGAAGTGACCTCTGACAAAGTATACACCATTTACAATAGAAAATGCGGATCCTACTGCAGTTGCATTTTCTGAAATGAGAGAAGCAAATGCCTCTCCTGCTGGAATGAATGGATTGTTTAAAGGTCCAGTGATGATATCATTATCAGAGGTCAGTAACTCACCATCAGTAAATTCTTTTTGATCATCCTGAGTTCCAGTTGACAGGTATGAAATGTAAAGGGTCAAATTTCCTACTTCAGAATCTTCTGGAAGCAGTACTTTAGATACAATTGCAGTTACTCCCGAAGAAAGACCAATTATTCTTCTTCCAATAAGTTGCTCAGAATAATAAGAGACTGGTATTCCTAAGTGAGTATTATTTAATTGGACAGAATAGTAATCCTGGGAATATGCAGTATTACCAGGAATGACCTTTGCACCCTCTTTGAAAAAATGTTGCCCAAACTTTTCAATTTGATTTTGAAGAATTGACTGAAGACCAGTTAATTCTCTTGCTTGAACTGGATAACCTGGCTTGAATAAAACCCTGTAGTAGTTATCCGTTGGATCAAAATCGTCAAAATATGGAGAAACGTTAAGGTTTGTAAGTTGAGCCATAGTTAATTAGAACTGCAGTATAATTTTAATGTCTTCTTTTTGGCTGGAAGATCTTTTAATCGCTGGTCTATTATCAACATAAATTATATTTCCAGAGTATTTTTTAACTTCTGGATTTGAAAGACCATTTACGAAATTCTGACCAAGATAGTATGTTTTATTATTTATTGAGGTAGTGAAACCACTAAAATCAGTGCTGATTGAAAGATTTACACTTCCACCAATAATTGTCAGACTTCCTCCAGAAGTTGGTGATGAAGTAAATCTAGTGAGATTGTACCCATACTGTGGATTGGTCTGAGCAGTTCCAACAGTATTAAAACCTGCAAGAGTTCTATCTTGCCAATATTTTAGAACTCCAGTAGTTTGATCATAACTAACAACTCTACCAACAGCGGTAACTCCTGTTCCTGTTGTTTGGGTAACAAAAGAATCTTGAGTAAATTTAGCAGAACTGTATCCAACCCCAGCTAAACGTAGTGCATATACAGCACTTGCTTTTTCTGAAGTTAGTTTCGATGAAGAACCAAAAACTAAAGGATTTTCTACTAATCCAATCCTTGCAATTTCATTGCCGGTAATAAAATCTGGATTTTCTACATCATTTTCTATTCTTGCATACATTAATACATTTGATGCGCCAAGTTCTTTGTAAACATCATATCCATGACCACCCGATGGGGTCATAATTACGTCAAGAACTGGTTCAGTATCTGGTTCAGGTATTCCTCCAGCAGAAAGATCAACATTTCCAAATGTATATCCAGATCCTTGGTTGGAAATAGTTACACTTTCAACCTGTTGGTCATTGTTCACGACAATAGTACATTCTGCTCCAGTTCCATCACCTCTGATTGGAACTCTCGTATATGTTCTGTTTGCAGTTCCTACTCCAACTCCTCTATTTTTGATTACGACAATTTTAATACTACCATCTACAGCGTTTCCTTGAACAGCAGTTGTTTCTGCATTATTGTCCCAATCTTTAGGTACTGGAATAAAATCAACAGTATCAAACTTTACAATTTCAGTGGGTTTGATTGTATAAAGATATTTCCAAATATATCCATCTCCACTAGGTCCTGCAGTTCTTGGCTCCAAGTCAACAAATCTTGGTTCATCTAGAGATGGTTTGCCTTCAGGTGTTTCTGGAGTAGTTCCATTTTGAAGGCAAATATAAACTCTATTGTCACTATTAATTACATAATAATTCGCAGAGTAGAGAGAAGTTCCGCTAGAATTTGGTGGAGGAGAAGCAACACTATAGTCGTGCCTATAGTAGTCATAAGTTGTTCCTGAAGCCCATATTCTTTTAGTCACAACTCTCTGAACATCATCAGGAGTTATTTTCTTAAGAGCGATTATAGTGTCCCAAGTATCCCACTCATTGGAAAAATTATCAGTTGGAGCTGGGGGATCATCATCCCAATCTTCCTGAATACTTGTTGGATTAGGAAGACCGATAAATGCATAATAAGAATTTAGAGATGTGCTGACACCTGCTGAAAAATTCTTGGCATTCAGTACCCTAATTTGATCAGTTATAATAGCTGTCATTTTATTGTTTTTAATCTATTTATGTGCTGTAACCTTGATACCTTAGGCGCTTTGTTCTCCTTATATAAGGACCTGTTCCTATTCCAGAGAAACCTTTTTTGGTTCTCGCTTCATAGTGATAGAACTTGTTTCTTTCAGACAACTGAACCTTACCCCAAGTGTATTCTCCATAGAAATTGCTAAATCCAAGTCCAGTTAAGAGGCCATCGTGACTTGTAATACTTACAGTAACTCTTGTTACCGTTGTTACTCCAAATCCAATAGCAGAAGTCGTGGCTGTAGAAACATTAGCAACACGGTATACATTATCTATAAAGGTTGTTCCAATACCAATAACACCTGTTGATGGATTATTGGTTTCATCAAGTGAAGTTACTCCAGATCCTACATTTGAATTGAAGACGCAGAAATAATAACCAGTCTGAAGGCCGCTGACAGATGTATAATTTGTGATATTTGAATTTCTGAGAACAGAATTTTCAGGAATAACTAAATCGAGGTTTAATCCTATAGGAGCTTCTGCAGTAGAAGTTGTTCCAATTCCTGTAATAATTCCAAAATCACCCTCATAAGAAATTGAAGTATTTTCCTCTTGAGTGATTGTTGGAGGCGCAATCAATACTAGTGGAGACACCTGATTTGTGTATCCAAAACCAACTGTAGATCCAACAGAAATTGCAGAAATTGTACCGGCAATTGATACAGTCGCTGTTGCAGTTCCTCTTGCAATTGTTCCTAAACCAACTGGAGTAACTATCGTCACTTCAGGAGGTTCTGTTGAGGTATAACCAATACCTCCATTTGAAATAGTAAAGTTCTCAAGACCACCAGAATCAGTAACATTAACTGTTGCAGCCGCACCCACTTTATCAACTGAGTAATTTACTAATGTAATATCTTTCTGGAAGTTCAAGTTAATCGCACTTTCATTTAATGGATTGAAGAATGGTCTTACGTTATCAACGAATACAACGGTTGATCCAATACCAACACTCTTAATAATATTTGCAGTAGGATAAATTTCAGACTCATAGAGTTCGCGGTCCTTGTAAACGTAGTTACCATTAATAATCTTGTCTTCAGTTTGTTTACGCCACGCAACTGGTCTATAAAGAATAGAGTTTTCACTGAGGCCTGGTCCATAATAAACGTTTGTATTAACAGAACTTGATGAATTGAGTTCGGTTACAACTCTAGTTGTCTGTTTTTGGAAACTCTTTTGTCCAAGAGTTGGGTGCCAACCAAGAGTTAAAGTATCACCAGTCTTGACTGTTGTAACAACATCTTTGTCAAATACATCAGTTCCACTAGTTCCACGATAGAACATAAACTTCAGAGAATCTCCAGACTTCGGTGCTTCTTCGAAAGTTATATTACTTCCCCCACCAAATGGACCTCTTCTATTTTCAATGAAGAAGTATGAAACTCCAGGAACTTGTAAAACATCATTAATGAACACTAAAAGTACATCTTCAATGTTTACCAAAGAACCAATGTCTGATTGGAGAGACAACTGCTCTCCAGAACGTGTGATTGGGAAGGTTTTTCTCTTACCATCAAATAGATTAGAGAAATCATCGAGAACTTCAATTTCTCCAAGTGTCCAGGCAGAGAAACTATCAGTGTTTGTTTCAATAATTTCTAATTGGAATTCTCTAAATGTTCCAATTCCTGTTGTAGGAATTCCCGTAGATCCTCCAATTGGAACGGTAAGAATGTGGTTCAGACCATATCCGTGACCAAAATTTGTAATACTAAAATCAATTACACTAGAACCTTGTCCAACTGTAATAGTTGCTTTAGCGCCGGTTCCACCACCACCAACAGAAGAAGAACTATACTCCAAAGGTACGTGTGCATATGGGATAGGAGCATCAATAATAACATCTGGTGGATTTGTTGAAGTATAACCAGATCCTGGATTAGTAACTACAACACTCACAATATGTCCATTACTTATCGCTGCTGTACCAATAGCAGTCAAATTAGGAGTTCCTCTAGAAGAAACCGCAACACTAACATTTACTGTTGTTTGAATTCCAGATCTATATCCAGAACCACTGTTTCCAATAGAAATTGCCTGGATTGTTCCTGCAGCAGAAACAATAGCGGTTCCTCCAGCAGCTACAATTGGTTGATATCCAAATCCAGTTGTTCCTGAAACAGAAACAATAACACCACCAATTGGAACATTAAGGTCATTTGGTTCATATGCTATTGTGCTTGCAGCACCTGTGAAAGTTACAGAAGTAATTCCAGAAGTTTCAGTTAAATTATAGTCTCTAGTTGCTCCAGGACCTTGGAATATGCCATTAATTAAGAGAACGCCATTGAAAGTTGATACTCCAATTATATTTGCTCCACTTACAGTTAACGAATATGAATTTTTAGATCCAGAGAAATTTTGTGAAATATCGTCAAAGATGTAGTTCTTGGAATAAGTTTCCGAAGAACTGCCAACAACACCAGATCTCATAAAGGATCTTCCGCTAAATGTAGAGGATGATGTGATACCAGTGAAGTCTCTTTGATCGGTTGGACCAACACTTGTTCCTATTGGACTTCTTCCAAATGGTGCATCAAGGAAACTCAAAGTGCTTCCAACAATATTATAGTCACCTCTGAGTTTAGTAATTGTTGTTCCAGATGAATGCCCAACCAAAGAAGTTCCAGCAAGAGCACGAGTTAATTTAATTGCATTTGTGCTTCCAATACCAACTCCCTGGATCTTCATAATTTCATTGCCAATCTGGACCGAATCTCCTCCAAAGAAAGAAGTAATTCCAGAAAAATATGCAATATCCTGAGTGGTTCCAAAGTTATCTACAAGAGAACTTGTTACCGTTGTCTCAGAAAGAGGTGATTGAATTTGATTGTCAATTGAGATTAATACCTTGTTCTTTTGTTTCGTTGCAGTAATGACGTGAGAAGTTCCAATTCCAACAGAAGTGAACTGAAGTGCGATTGGATTAACTCTTAAAGCATTTTCTGCAGTTGAAGCTAACTGAATCTTTTTCTCATCGAGTTTAATAACAAATGCAGTTTCTGGTAATTTGTCAGTAAGTCCAATTCCAGAAATTGTGGTTGCAGCAATACCAATTGCATTAGTTGAGAAACCAGTTGTGCAAGAATATCTAACTTCCTCTCCACTTACAAAGTAGTGATTTGGAATGAAAATTGAATTGTCTGTAGTATCAACAACAGAGGAATTAGAGCCATCAAACACTCTCAAGAAGATTGGTTTATCCTTATGTGTTAAGAAGAAGTCTTTCTTAACATCAACTTCTGTTCCAGTGTATACTGAGAAAGAATCATCAACAGCAATATTACTGAGATCAACTTCACTTATAACATTTGATGTTGATTCAGTATCTCTTAATGAATGCATTAAGAGATTAACGTGAACGTTAATTCCTGGATTTGGAGTAAATGTTATCTCAGTAGTGTCTCCTGTTCTTAATCCGCCAAAGGTTCCAAGTCCAGAATTTGTTTCAAGAGTTCCATATTCTGTTAGATATACGTCATTGTCATCATCAATAACAATAAGTTCTGATAATTGATAATTTCCATTTGTAGTATCTGAAACTTGGACTAAACAATATGCTCCATCAAATGCATTAATAAAACTTACAACTCCAACTGCGTTTGGTGAGCCTGAAGCACCAATTGTTGTTGTTTTTGCTGTAAGACTTGCATTTGCGAGAGTTACTGTTCCCAGTCCAGTATAAGACTCTGAAGATAATCCAACAACAATACTGTTGACAACTACTGTTGATATTCCTGGAAGAGCATCAAAACTTACAATTACATTTGATCCCGACAAATATGCATTATAAGTTCCCAATCCAGTAGCAGAAAATGCATCTTGGGAATGAACACTAAGTTGACCATATTCAAGAAGTTCAACTTCAGTGCCATCGTGAATAATATTCAATTCATCATATTCAATTTGACCATCGCTAGATTCTGCTAAAACTAAAATCTTAGCAGATCTTGTGCAAGAGACGGTAGTTCCAATTCCAGAGAGTGTTGCAAGAGTAACTGTACTTCCGCCACCAACAGAAATACTAGAAGATGCCAAACTTACCAATGAGCCAGTAGATCCTGTCGATTCTGCAATTGTTGTACTTCCTATTGCAGCGACAGCATCGCCAACCTTATCCATACTATATGATATTGTAACAATGTTATAATTGTTTAGTCTAAATTTGGTTGGGTAGAACCTCAATACAGAATCACTACCTTCGACAACAGAGTCAAATGAACCCAAATCTAAAACGGGATCCAAACGACCATATTGATTGATCATCGACAAACCACGAACAGTGTCGCTGAGTGTTGTCACCATCAGCATCTGTCTTTCTTGAGTGAATAATCTATCTTTGATATATGTTACGAATTTCTGGGCACTTGCTTCTGAAAGTGACCTTCTGAAGACTTCAGTAAATGGCGTTGGTCTTGGCTCACTGTTGAAGAGATAACTAACATCATCCATTCTCAGAACTCTATTTGTGATAGATTCTGAATAGTCTGTAAGAATTCTAGTTGTAAAGTTTATTTCATCAGAGAAAGATACTTCACCGTTTGTCAAATAATTTTCGTGAACTAAGTCATAGTTGAAATATGAGTTTAAATCATAGAAACTATCAAGTTTAACAATGATGCTTGTCCCATCAATAGATGATGGGGTCATCTTTACTGTTGGAGTTGATTCAACCTGAAGGTCGCTGAATTTTCTAAAACCACTGGTGTGATTCAATCTACTAACAATGTTATTCCATTTTTCATATGGAATAGAAGATTTGATTGAATATGAGAAGTTTTGATAGTATTCATTATCGTGAACTTTCTGGAGTTGATTGTTTAAAAATCCAGTTGTGTACTCCCAACCATTTTCTGTAACTGAGAAGAAATCTAACTTGTACTTGGAATCGAAGGCAATTCTCTCTTTAACAAGGCCTTTAGCTCCCGTTATGGTTGATTTTAATTCGGTTCCAACTTCAAAATCATCATCAGACTCAACAACCAAATATTTACTTTCTGCATCTAATGTATAAACTACACCTTGAGAAACTCCATCGGTAATAGTATCAAGTTGCCTGAATTCAAAGGTCTTAAGTTTTGGATCAAATTGTGGGAAATAATGTGAAGGAACTATAACACCAGAAGAATTTCCAGTATCGTATACTCCTGGAGATTCTCCTTCATCCAAAATACTAGCCATACTGAAAGTAACAATTCCAATACCACCAAGGTTTGGATGTGTTTTTGTTACAGTAAATAGAGTATAATCGTAATTTGATGAGTTATATCCAAGTCCAGTAGAACCAACACCAACACTAGTATTTTCAATTAGAACCTTATCATTTACAGAGAATGGGAATCCAACACTAAAAGAGTCTCTGAGAGTAACAGTTACATCTTTTGTTGTGGAATCAAAAGTCATATTTGAAATTCTGATTCCGTTTGAATTTTGTACGGGAATAATTGATGGTGTTATATTAGAAAGACTAAAAGTATTTCTAACTATTGATAAAGTTTCTTGATTAAAATTGTATCTGATATCAATGTCTTGAATTTGTTTCTTAGTTCTTCCATCAATTACAACCAGTTTTGGTTCAACAGAGTAGTTTCTTCCAAATGAGGTTACCCCAACTCTATCAAATCCTGCGAGTTGTTCTATTCTGAGAATTTGAGGTATCTTTGCGTCAGGACTTAAAGTTCTATCTGCAGGATAGTCAAAACCAATATTTTGTATGGTGCTCTTTTCAATTTTGCCAATTGTTTTACTTGAAGCTTCAAGAATCGCTCCAGTTCCTGTTAAGGATGTTACTGTTGAAATTCCAGGAACTCTGCTATATCCCTTTCCTCTATTATTAAGAATAACTCTGGTTATAGCGCCATATGCAGTTAAAGAATCTGTCTGATAGTCTAAGTTTGATTCTGTTGAATTGTATTGACCTCTCTCGGGGTATTTTGGTAAACCATATGTAAATGTATTCGGGGAGGTTTTGATAATATCATACTCTCCACTATACGCACTATTCTCAGAAATGAGTTCATTGTGCAAATCAATAGTTGGATCAATTACAATTTCTCTATTAATTTGGGGGTTATCTGGAGTATTGAGTGGAAGAAGACGATAGTAAAGAACAGGTGGAGTGAATTCATCAATATTAACAGTAACTTTTGCGTCAGCGGTTACTCCGACAGTTCCAGTTCTAGTAACATCAAATGCTGTTCTTTCGGAACTAGTTTCGTATGCGTTTTTGAAGTTGGAATCTGTATACAGTTCAAATTTGAATGCAGGATAGCGAAGTCCGCTAACATCATATGACAATGACAAATCAGTTAAGTCAAAGTTTAAAACCGAATTTTTATATACTCTGATTGGTGGATTGATCGGTAAAATAGTTCCAGATGAAGAAGATGTGATTGATATAATTTCGGGTATCTTCTTAATTGCATCATACCTAGTCTTCGTCAATTTTATATTATTTCTATCAACAACATATACATAATATTCTTTATCACTTTCAAGACCACCAGAAGGTGTTGCTGATGTGTGAATTATTTTTTGTCCATTAACTAACTTGTGATCAGCAATATTGATTGTGCTTGTTGACGTAATTACATTTCCAGAAGTAAATGCAATGCCAGTAGTGACAAGTTTGCGGTTTGGTTGATTGTACTTGATATTAAATGTTGTGGATATTGAGGGATTAACGTCAATAAAGACGGTATCTCCATTGAATAATCCATGAGTTCCTGCAGCAGAAACAGTTACTAAATTCTTCTCAATATTTCCTGTTACTGTTGTTGGATAAGAAATCTTGAAACTATGAATAGAACCAGTTCCAACACCAACAAAATATAATAATCCTTGGTGTGAAGAAGTTGATGCAATGCCAACAAAAGTTCCAGTTGTTCCAAGACCAACTCTTACCGTAGAAAGACCGATGGTGTCATCATTTAACTTGGCTACAAAGAGAGATGAGTGATTTGTAAGAGGTATTGAAGAACCACCACTAACTGTTGATACTCCGATTGTATCTCCGCCATTTGTTTGGTATGTAATTATATCACCAGTTTCAAATCTGTGCTTCGGAAGATATATTGCTCTAGAAGAAACAAAATATTGAGTCAATCCAACACCGGGATTTGAGAATGATAATGTTACCCCAGCACCAACGCCAACTCCAACAGATTCCGCTGGATTAAAATAATATTCTCTATTTCTATTGGGGTTAAATGAAGTTGTATATCCAACATTAAATGTAAATCTTCTTGGAAGTTGTGTTGCTTCTGAGAAAATTGTATGTGCTGCTGAAACTGTTCCATTTACAGCTCTTAAAACCCTTACTCTAGATGAAATCGGATCAATATTCAGTACTTTAACATCTTCATCATCAATTCTGATAAAATCATTTACTTGGAGATTATCTTGACTTAGATTTCCAAGTAATGAGAAGTATGTTACAATTCCAGTAACATCAGAACCCGCAGATATTTCTCTATTGATTTTAAATTTGCTGGTGCTAACTCCGATTCTGCGTGGACCTTCTAAGAATGTTGTTGTTGTGGATAATCCAGAAATATTTAAAATATCTTGATTTATAAATCCGTGGTTGCCAGTATAAACCCCAACAAACTCTCCAACATTTAAAGTTGGATAAAATTCTATATTTGTAAGTCTGGAATTCGTTACCGATAATGTTCCAATTCCTACACCAAGAACTCTGGAAACTTTTGCAGCAGCAAAAAATCCATCTAAAGGATCCTGTTCAAATGCTACCCTATCATTAACTTTATAATTAGAACCACCAGTAATAATTCCGACAGAATCGACAGATCCTTTTCTTACGTGCTTAATTACTGAATCTTGATTTACATATTTGTAAGACTGGCTTACATAATCATATCCACTATTTTTGCCTCTAAGAGCATATGGATACGTATTTCTAATCCAATTAGTTTCATTTAAGTCAATGCTATCTTGGTTTGATTTTTTCCTAAAATTAAATTGATTTGGTTTTGAATTATAGTACTTTCCAATCAAATATGGGAAAACTGGGGTTTTGAAATTTTTAAAGGTTCCGTCTGAGGCTGGAGTTGCATCAAGGGTAGCAAAGTATGCATAAGTTCCATTTGGATAATCTGGGGTAACGCAAAATCTTCCATTATTCTCATCAAGAACCGCTTCATCGATTGAGTTTGTCCAAGTATAATCTTCAACAAAGAAACCTTCTGGGAAAGCACTCAACGGAGGTCTATTTTGCTTCAGATCGAGTGTATATCCAGACTTCATCTGAACAATAGTCCCGCCAGATTTTGTCGCATATCCAAAAGGTCCATATATTGGATGGCCATCATAAGACCATCCTATAATAGGAGAGTGATTATCATTTCTGATTTGTTCTACGCCATCAATAACGGTTAAGTCTTTTTTACCATAAAGAATTTTTCCGCCCTGATCAGTAGCATATATTGATTGTCTTAGTTTTCTTGGAACATAAACGTAAGAACACTGAAGTTCATTGTCTACATTTGTGCCTCTTGCAACAAAAACATCATCTTCGGTTAAATTTGTTAAATTTTTCCTAAATTCATTTACTTTCCAAGACTGTAGGTTGAAACTGAATACAGCACCAAATCCAGAAGGTTCTACTGTAACTGTAGTCGTTGAAACACCATAACCAATTCCTGCCTGATTAATTTTTACAGACTTTATAGTGCCAGCGAGAGGTCTTCCCTGAGAATCTACTCCAGGACCTAATTCGGGAACTAAAATAGCACCGGTCCCATTTCCGGTGTCTTTAACAACAAGTCTTGGTGGAGAACTGTAACCAAATCCAGAGTTTTCTACAATTGCATCAATAATCTTTCCGGTTCTTGGATCGACTATTGCAGAAATTTCTGCATCTTGACCCGATAAAAAGTCAATCTCAGGCCATCTTTGCAAATTAAGAACTTCTGAAGATCCATAACCAACACCTTTATTTGAAAGGTGAATAGAGGTCATTTCTCCACGTACTATAGGTTGCAAAACAGCATGGAAGTTATTCCCTTCAATAGATGATATTCCTACAGATCCAAACAGTTCGACTTTAATTTCTGGATAGTTGAATGTATGTGTACCAACTCCAACATTTGTTAAGTTCTCAAATTGCTTTGTCTTATAATAAAAATCTGTAGAAGTGGTTCCTACTCCAGCAACAGATAGTTTAAATTTATCCTTATCTACTACAGTTACATAATATTGCTTCTCTGTAGAAAGACCAGTAACCGCAGTGCCATCTACAGAGTATGTTACAATCTCTCCGTTTTTATAATCGTGGTCAACTATGTTAATAGTATCTAAGGAAGTAATAATGCCAACTGTACCACAAGTCCTCTTTTTAGTCTGATATCCTTCACCTGGATCGGTAAGAACTACAGTATTTAAAATTGCCTTTCCATTTAACGAATTCAAAGAATGATATCCAATACCATAATCTGTGATAACTACGGTATTGATGCCAGTTACAACATCATTCAAATTCTTGTATAATTTGACTGTCTGAGGGTCAACAACCGACACGAAATATGTTGCACCTGTAGATAGACCTGCGAGAGCCTTTTTACCAAAAGTCTTATAAACTACCCTCTCACCATTTCTAAATTTATGGTGAGTAGAAAAACCAATTCTTCCAATTGTTCCAGTCGATCCAATTCCAATTGAACCAATTCCAGTAGAATTAAAAGTTACCTCATGAGCAACCGTAACTAATTTTGCAGTTGCTGTTGCTGGTCTAATTGGATTACCGCCAGATATTTTTATTGTCGGCACATCAATATAATCAAATCCGGGATCTAAAACCCTAATTTCATCAAACTTACCAGTAATTGCTGGATATCCAGTTGCTCCACTACCAACAGCAAATCCCTCTTCGTTGACATCTTTAATTCTCAAAAGAGGTGGACTAACAACATCATAATTCCTTCCACCAGAAACCACCTCAATTTTTTCAATTCTTCCGTAGTATAAAGTGTCTCTAGATTTATAGTTTAAAATCTCTACACCATTAATTAAAATTCCAGTATATCCTGCTGGAGTTTCCGTTCTCTGGTTGTCAACAATCGGATCAGAAATTTCTCTAAGCAATTTCTGTGGTTTTATGATTCTCCCTTTAAAAGTGTATTTTTCAACTGTATGATTGGATATTGATGCTGATGGTATTGACAGGGAAACAGTAGCAAAAATATTATTATACAAATTTGATGTACTTTTTGCTAACTTGATATTATTTTCATCAATTCTCTTTACAAAATACAATCCTTCAGAGAGACCAATGCTACTGAGTAGATTGCCTTCGGAGTCCTTTTCGGGAGTATAATAAACAGAATCTCCAGTGTAATAATTATGGTCTACTCTATCTGTAATTTTAAAGGTATCATCTCCTGCAATATATGTACCACCGAATGTATACTTTTGGAGTTTGGGATTTAATTTAAATCCAGCAAAAGCTGGCAGCGAAGGAGAAGCAATAAGATTTTTTCCTTGATCAATATAAACGTTCTGAACGTTCGCTGTAACTTCATTTAAGTTAGTGTGTAGGTCAGAATCGCATTTGGAAAGAACTCTGGTAACTCTTCCAATTTTTGTTGGGTCCGATACTCCAAATCCTCTAATTAAACAAGTATTTTCATTAAAGATTTCTTGTACAATAAATCCAAATATAGTTTGGCTTTCATTATCAGTTAAACTTAAATTGTCTCCAATTCTAAGTAAATTATTATCTTTGGTAACTAACCTGTACGTGCCGTTAACAGCATCGATAAGGGTCATTGAACTTACTTCATAATATGGAGCAGTGTTAAACAACCAATTGTTTGCTCTTACATCATTTTCTGCAATTCTTCCAAGAGACTTAATCTTAATTCTCGATCCTATTTTCTGGTTATGCGTGTTTGCTGGAACATCAAGTTCATTTAATACTGATCTAATTTTTACACGAATTCCATCCGTTCTTCCTAAACCTGCAGAATATGCATATGTATTTTGATCAATGTCAGTACCATCAGCAATAGACGCTACAATACCAGAAACTCCCAAGAATTGGTTAACAGTTTTTGATGAATATGTTACTACACCTGCTGTAGTATTTCCATAAGTAAAAGATAATGTTCCAGTTTGTGGAAATCCTAGAGTAGAATCGACAGTGATGAATGTTTGTCCGACACCAACTTCTCCAATTGTTTTTGACTTTGCATGAACAGAGAATTGGTCATATAATAAATCGGAAGTTCCTGTGTTTTGAATGTAGGAACCATCAATTCCTAATCTATAATAAGTATCTGTTAAAATACCAACTGTAATTCTTTCTACATTTGCAACAGGAGAAGACGCTCTCGGAATGTTTTCAAATGCATCTTGAAATAGTGTATTATTGACGAGATCGAA